>ERZ1643247.1162-NODE-1162-length-26192-cov-26.407315_pt1 | contig 26192 bp, 22 predicted proteins | sample MGYA00579264_ERZ1643247 | MGnify/ENA primary metagenome ERZ1643247 (study PRJEB29033, sample SAMEA4952262) | chicken gut metagenome | biome: Broiler Chicken; feature: Gastrointestinal Tract; material: Caecum | place: Ireland | collected 2018 | study: Broiler... | reverse complement strand
AAAAGATGAAAGATTTTATACTCAAAAATTGGAAATATTTTGTTATTTTGCCAGTTTTAATTGCAGTTATCATTGGCATAGTTTTAGTTGTGCCAAAAGGAACGGAAAGGTTAACAGTTTCTGCTGAAGATGTTGAAGTGGAAGTTGGCTCAAAAGTGGAGGTGCCATACACTGTTAACATCGAAAAAGCAACTTGCACCTTTAGCGTTGCAGACGAAGAAAAAGTTGTTGTGGACGAGAATGGTGTTTTGTATGGCAGAAGTGTGGGAGAAACAGAAATTATTGTTATTGCAACATACGGAAATGAGATAAGCGAAGCAACGGCGACTGTGACAGTTGGCGGAGGAGTTAACAGCAGTGAAGACACTACGGAAAGTTATGACTATGCAATAACCTATTCAAATGGAGAGGTGATAGAAAACGAGATTGAGATGCAAGCGGGTAAAATCTTATGGATAAACATACAAATTTCACCTATGAAAGAAGAGGATATTAAAGTTGAAAGTAAGGACATTGAAGTTAAAAAGTTTCAAGAGGTGTCAGGACTATACGAGTTGAAGTGCGAGGAAAAAGGTGAATATGAATTAACAATCACTTCAAGCATAGGCATTAAAAACATTAAAGTTAATGTGACTTAAGAGCAGTTTTGCTCTTTTTTTATTATAATAATGTTTTAAAATAACTTTTAAATTTAAGATAAGTCAAAAAATCAGATAAATTTCAACATAAATTTGAGGTATTGACAAACGATATAAGATAGAATATAATAATGATATTCATAAGAAAAGGAGAAAGTATGACGAAAGTAATTAGATATGAAAATGGAATGAAACTTATCTATGAACGCGATAAAGAAATTGAAGGTGTGGCGATTGATTTTTATTTTAGAGCAGGCTCACTTAATGACCCAAAGGGAAAACAAGGGCTTGCACACTTAACCGAGCATTGCTTATGCTCTTTATCCAACAAAATTTACGATAGGCGATTTTTGACAGATACGCTAACGCAAAAATATTACTACAAAAACGCTAGAACAAATAATTTTCTTTTAAGTTTCAACACGATTTGCAATAAGTCGCAATTTGAAGAATGCGTGGAAGAAATGACCGCTAGCTTTACTGGCTTTGTTAAAACAGAGGAGTTTGAAGAGGAAAAGAAAATTGTTTTGCAAGAGGTGGCAACAAGATTAGGAAATAAAAATGCCAATCAATCATGTTGGCTTTCAGTTTCAAATATTAGGGTGGAACCCGAGTATAGAAATTTATTGCAAGAAAACACAATAGGCTCAAAAGAAAGTGTGAAAAAATTAACTTTTCAAGATGTGTGCAAATTTGTTGATGACTATTTTGGATTAAATAACTTAGTGGTTTCTATTGTTGGAAATATTTCTTTAAAAGAAGTTAAAAAATGTGTTGAAAAGTATGTTTTCACTCGCATCAAAGCAGTGAGTAAAATTGGCTTTAATTATAACGACGCACAAAAAATAAAGCAAGGTTTAGATTTAAGGGAAAGACCATGGGAAAAACAAAAAGCGTTAATCGAAGTTCTTTGGCCTTACGACAATTCCTTGCAGTTTATATCAAGAAAAGAATCTTTTATGCGAGGCGTGATCAACAATGTTTTGGCGAGTATGGTGTTTAAAAAGTTTAGGACCGACAATAGTTCATGCTATTCTGTTAACTTTTTTTTGACAAAATTTTTAAAAGAAAAAAGAGTGGAATTTGTGGTGGAATGTGGACATGAAAATGTTTTATTAAACTTCAAAATTTTGTTGGAGTTTTTGAAAGAATTAAAAGAAAAAGGGCTTGATAGGGAAGTTTTTGAAAAGATTAAGGAAAGAAATTGCGCGTGCATCAACATTGACAGGCAAACATTAACAAGGCGTAAGGATGGATTATATAATCAACTTTCAGTTTTTAATGAAGTGAAACCAAAAAAGGAGAGTAGAAAACTTTCTCTTAAATTTTACAAAGAAATTCCTTTTGAAGAGTATAACGAATTTTTAAGAAAGGCTTTAAAGGGGAGACCTAACTTAATTTTGCTGACAACAGGCGACCAGAGCAGAAAAATTCATAAGAACAAATTAGATGAAATTTTGAAAAAATAGCGAGGAAAAATGGAAATTTTAAATATCTTTAAAAAGGAGAAGGTAGACTTATTCATAAAGTATATTGGAGAGGGAAATATTGAAAAACTTATTGATTCCTCTAATAACTTATTGCGCTCATATTATCAAAAATATCAGTTTGTGAATAAGCGTAAGGAATTTCAAATTGAAGCCGAGCGAAATATTTTACCAATTCTTGAAGAAATAAAGGCGTTTGAAAATAAAGGTATTTATGTTCGCTTCTACACCAGCATGGGAAGAATTTTTGTGACAGACTTCGTTTCCACTGACTTGCACGCTGTTGTTTTTAATTTAGGAAACACAAATTTTACTATTGAAGATATTTATAAAGATATTAAACCAAGCGTGTTTTTGCCAGTTGATAAAGAAAAATATTTAAAGGCGGTTTTGGATATTGTTAAAACTAAGAATAGGTGCGGGGATTATGGCGAACTTAAAGAAGATTATGTTAATTACATATATTCTCATTTACCAGAAAACAAGAAAATTGAATACCGAAAATTTTTAAGAAATGTTTACAATGTTAGACGAGAAGATTTGAAAAACAAATTAAATAAAGAAGAAAAAGAATTGTTTGATAAATTAAACTTGAACGACAAAACAAAAACAAATGAAAACGAAAGAAGTTTATAAAAATGCGTAAAAACACGCATTTTTTTATTTTTTTCTAAAAAAATAGGCGATTTTATTGAATTTTTATGAAAATTACAATTTTTTCTTTAATTTTTGCAGAAAATATTGCTTATATTTTCTTTATGATTTTAATGATTATGTAATTAAAAATAGGCTAAAAATAAGCAAAAAAATATTTAAAATTTATGAAATAAATATTTATAAATATTTAAGTATATTAATAATTTTTTTTGTAAATTTAGAAAAATATTTGGTAATATTTTTAATATGTGATAAGATAATCTAATGGGAAGGAGTAAGTATGGAAACGAAAAAATTAAAATTTGATTATGTGCTTTTAACAAACATCATACTTGCAGTTGTGATTCTTGTTATGGATGTTTGTTTGATTGTGCTTGGAAATGCTTATGTGTTTAAGTCGATTGCCAGCGCACTTTTTGTTGTCAGCGGAATTTCAAATCTTGTTTTTGCAATTATGGCAAAAGAGGAAAGAAATAAATTGTTTAAATATTTCATGACCATAGGATTGGTGTTTGCGTGCATTGGTGACATACTTTTAATTGATGGTGCTTACTTTATTGAAGGGGCGATTTTCTTTGCAGTTGGTCATGTCTTCTTCTTTGTGGGCTACTCATTACTTCAAAAACTTTGTTGGCGAGATTTGATTATCGGTTTAATCATTTTTGCAATTGCGCTTGTTGTTATTCTTGCTGTGCCTGTTTTTGAATTTCAAAATATGCTTGCAATCGTGATTGTTTATGCTTTCATAATTTCCTTTATGCTTGGCAAGGCTATTTCTAACGCGTTTAGTAAAGAATATAGAATTGGAAATCTAATTATACTTATTGGAAGTTTATTGTTCTTCTTATCAGACCTTATGCTTTTATTTAATGTGTTTGCAAATTTCGACACAAATGTGTTTAGCATTTTATGCTTGGCGTTATACTATCCTGCTGAAATTTTGCTTGCGTGCTCAATATATTACAAAGATGAAAAATTAGCAGAAAATGAAAATCTTAAAAAAATCGTTGAAAAAAGCGAAAAAAATTAGAAAAAACATCAATTTTTACTAAAAAGAGGTGAAATATGAATATTTTTAGAAAATTTTACTGCCGAACCTATCAACAAATTTTCCATATTGCCATTCCATTTTTGCCTTATCGTGAGCCGAAAATTTTGGAGAATATGGATGAGGTTGTTAAAACTTTAAAGGAAGAAAAAATTGATAAAGTTATGCTGGCAACAGATAAATCTATTCGAGGACTAGGACTCACAAAAGAACTTGAAGATGCTTTAACAAGAGCAAATTTATCATATGTTGTTTATGACGATATTTTACCAAATCCTACTATTGATATGGTGGAGGAAGGGCTAAAGATTTATCTTAAGAATAATTGCAAGGCGATGATTGCTTTTGGCGGTGGTTCGGTTATGGATTGCGCTAAGGTAATTTTGGCAAGAGTTGCAAAACCAAAGAAGAGCGTCCAAAAGATGAAAGGGCTTTTGAAAATAAGAGAGAAACTTCATCCACTTTTTGCTGTTCCAACAACGGCTGGAACGGGGAGCGAAACCACACTGGCGGCGGTTATAACTGATGGAAAGTCGCATTATAAATATGCCATCAACGATTTTTCGCTTATTCCAAAATATGCCGTGCTTGACTATCGAACAACTTTAAATCTTCCAAAATTTATCACGGCAACAACTGGGATGGATGCGTTGACGCATGCAGTTGAGGCGTATATTGGAAAATCAACAACTAAGAAAACAAGGCGTATGGCAGAGGATGCAGTTAAACTTATCGTCAAAAATTTAAAATTGGCGTATGACGAACCCCATAACGAGGAGGCGCGCAAAAATATGCTTAGGGCATCGTTTTATGCAGGTGTTGCTTTCACAATTTCTTATGTGGGCTATGTTCATGCGATTGCACATTCTCTTGGTGGTCAGTATGGTGTTGCGCACGGTTTTGCAAATGCGGTAATTTTGCCTCATGTTTTGAAGAGGTATGGTAAAAGCGCACAAAAGAAACTGAGTAAACTTGCAAAAATTTCTATGATTGCCGACGAAAAAGATGATGACAAAACTGCAAGCGAAAAAATGATAAAACATATTGAAAGTTTAAATTCCTATTTTGAAATTCCAACTAAGATTAAGGAACTTAAAGCGGAGGATATTCCTGGTCTTGCTTTGAAAGCCGATAAGGAGGCTAATCCACTTTACCCTGTTCCTAAACTTTTTAACAGAAAAGAGTTGGAAGAAATCTATAAAGAACTTTTAGTGGAATAATTTATAGATGTAAAATGAAATGTTAAGAAATTATATGAAAAAACATTAATTATTTTCATTTATATTTATGTATATAAAGCAAATAAAACAAATTTTAAAAATAAAGAGGTAGGTTATGATTGAAGAAGTTGTGCAAAAACAGCGTGAATTTTTTAACACAAAAGAAACTTTTTCTTTAAATTTTCGCAAAATTGCATTGATTAAATTAAAAAATTGCATTTTAAAATATGAGGATGAGATAAAGGAAAGTTTAAAGCTAGATTTAGGAAAATCGTCAACTGAAAGTTATATGAGTGAAATTGGCATGGTGCTTAATGAATTAAGTTATGCGATTAAAAACTTAAAAAAGTGGATGAAACGTGAGCGTGTGAAAACTCCACTTGAGCAATTTCATTCCAAAAGTTTTATTGTGAAAGAGCCTCTTGGAGTGGTGCTTATTATGTCGCCATGGAACTATCCATTTATGCTTGCTATGGATCCACTTATTGGCGCACTTGGTGCGGGAAACTGTGCAGTGATTAAACCTGCGAGTTATGCAAAGAACACCTCTAATATCATTAAAAAAATAATTGAAGAATGTTTTGAGGAAAGATATGTTGCAGTTGTGCTTGGCGGTAGGGAGCAGAACACAGAATTACTTGAACAGCGTTTTGATTATATCTTCTTCACGGGAAGTGTTAATGTTGGAAAAACCGTTGCGGAGAAGGCTTCAAAATTTTTAACACCAGTCACTCTTGAACTTGGAGGGAAAAGTCCTTGCATTGTTGATGAAACCGCAAACTTAAAAGTGACGGCAAGGCGACTTGCATTCGGAAAATTTTTGAATGTTGGTCAAACGTGCGTGGCGCCAGATTATCTACTTATAAATAGTAAAGTGAAGGAAAAATTTGTGTCGCTTTTAAAAGAAGAGATTGTTAAAATGTTCGGCGAAAATCCTATTGAAAATGAAAACTATGGTAAGATTATTAATGAAAAGCATTTCAATAGAATTTGCGGATTGATAGACAAAAACAAATGTGTGTTTGGAGGTTGTGTGGATGAAAACAAATTAAAAATTGCTCCAACCATATTAGACAATGTTTCACTTGATGACGCTGTGATGAAAGAAGAAATTTTTGGACCGATTTTGCCAATAATTGAATTTGATAAAATTGAAGATGCGGTATCCATAATTTCTAAGTTTGAAAAACCTCTTGCGCTCTACCTATTTTCTAATGATAAAAATGTGCAAAATTATTTCTTAGAAAAAGTGCCTTTTGGAGGAGGGTGCGTAAACGACACAATTATTCATCTTGCCACAACTCAAATGGGATTTGGTGGAGTTGGGCAAAGCGGTTATGGCGCGTATCATGGCAAAAGAAGTTTCTTATTGTTTTCTCATGAAAAGAGCATTGTTAAAAAATATAATTATGTTGACTTGCCTATTAGGTATCAACCATATTCAAAATTTAAAGAAAAGATTATTAAAATGTTTTTAAAATAAATAAACGCCTAACAAAAATTAGGCGTTATTTTATACAAAAATTGCTATGACTTTTAGGTATAACTGAAATTTCATTACTAATAAAAATTTAAAAATTTTGTTTTATAATTTAAAAATATTTTAATAAAAAATGTAATTTAATAAAAACCATTTAAATTTAAAATAAATTATGTATTTTTCACTATAACTAAAAGTTATAATAAAAAACCGCCAAATTAAAGTTAAATTTAGCGATTTTTTAATTAAATTTTCTTCAAATTATGCAACTTCTTGATTTAAGTTTTCAACATAAGTGTTGTCAACAACATTACGGAAAACGCTCTTTTCTGTGATAACTCCAGCGTTCAACATAACATTCATGAGGTTGTCGAAAGACTCGCTTGACATAATCATGGTTTCACTCCATGCGTTGATGGCAATATATTGCTCAACAGCAACTTGAAGTTCCTCAACGGTGTTTCCGTCGAAAGATGGAAGAAGTGCTTGTGCAACAGCATAGGAGTTGTTTGTCACAATGTAGTTATACGCTCTTTTAACTGCTGTTAAAAATTTCTCAACAACATCGCTGTGTTCGCTGACATAGTTTTCGCGAGCAATAAAGCAGGTGTATGGAATGGAACCAGAAAGTTCACCTAAACTTGCCACAATTTGAGAGCCTGATATGGAGTTCACAACATTTGTTGCGGTTGGCTCAAAAAGTGTGCAATATTTAACGCTAGCATCATTTTCCCAAACGCTTGCAGTTAAGTTGAAAGCGACATCAGTTCTTAAATTGATTTCATCTGCACCTTCGCCAATTGTGTAACCATTCGACTCGATGATATATTGTAGTGTCATTGCAGGAAGTCCGCCTGCTCTTCCACCAATAATGGTTTCACCAACCATATCGGCAAGAGTGAAATCGGCGTCCTCTTCTTTAGAAACGATAAACGAACCATCGCACTGTGTGAGTTGACCAAACACAACAGGTTTATTTTCCACACCTTGCTGGTCTGTGTAGGTTGCTGTTTCTGGTCCTGCCAAAATGATGTCAGCCGAGCCTGTTAAGAGTGCGCTCATTGAAGTGTCGGATCCACCACCATTTGTTAAATTGACTGTTAAGCCTTCATCTTCAAAGTAGCCGTTATTTATGGCAACATAAAGTGGGGCGTAGAAAATGCTGTGAGTCACTTCGTTGAGTTCAATTGTGTTGTAATCTTTTTGGTCGCAACCAACAAGAAGACCTGTTGAGAGTGCCATTAAGCACGCCAAGCCCAGCACTGACAGTTTTTTCCAAATTTTCATTTTTCCTCCTTACAAATAAATCTTATGTTGAAAGGGGAAATAATGTTTAAAGAAAAAAAGTTAAATTTTTATGTTTATTTTTAAAATTTTTCTTGATATAATCACACTTTTTTAAGTTTTTTATATAATTATTATTTTATTTAAATAAAGCGTGTTAAATTTATTAGTCAAAATTCCATATAAAATGAGCAATAGTTAATTTAAATTTACTTTAGTCTGTGAAGAATAATATTTAAAAATAAATGAAAAAACTTGTTTTAATATTCAAAATGTATTATAATTATATAAGCAAAAATTTAACACTTAATAGGAGAAGAAAATGGATAAGACTTATAATCCGCAGAATTTTGAAAAGAGAATTTATAAAAATTGGCTGGATAAAAAATATTTTTCAGCAAAGGTAAATAAAAATAAGAAAAAATTTTCTATTGTTATGCCACCACCAAATGTGACAGGTAAGGCGCACGTTGGACACGCTCTTAACAACACTATTCAAGATATATTGGTTAGATATAAGCGTATGCAAGGGTATGAGGCTTGCTGGATACCTGGAACTGACCACGCAGCCATCGCAACCGAAGCAAAGGTTGTTGATATGCTTAAAAAAGAAGGTATCACAAAGGATGATATTTCTCGTGAAGATTTTATCGCTCGCGGTTGGGAGTGGTATAAAAAATACGGCAACATCATTTGTGAACAATTCAAGGAACTTGGCATTTCTTGCGACTGGGATAGGTTAAGTTTCACTATGGACGAAAAACTTAATCGCGCCGTTAGAAAAGTTTTTGTGGATTACTACAATGAAGGCTACATTTATAAAGGAAAGAGGGTGGTTAATTATTGCCCTAACTGCCGTTCCTCAATTTCTGATATTGAAAATGAATATAAGGAACAAACCACAAAACTTTGGCATATAAAATATCCTCTTGAAGATGGTTCGGGCGGAATTATTGTTGCCACAACTAGACCTGAAACTATGTTTGGCGACACGGCTGTGGCTGTTAACCCTAAGGATAATAGATATAAGAAACTTGTTGGCAAAAATGTTGTCCTTCCAATCGTTAATCGTCCTATTCCAATCGTCGCTGATGACTATTGCGAAATGGAGTTTGGAACGGGAGCCGTTAAAATTACGCCAGCGCACGATGTGAACGATTATGAGGTTGGACTTAGACACAAACTTCCAATTATAACAGTTATTGATGATGCTGGGAAACTTAACTCCTATGCGGGTAAATTTGCAGGGCTAGACAGAATTAAGGCACGTGACGAGATTGAAAAAGAACTTGACAGGCTTGGCGTTTTGGTTAAAGTGGAGAAATATAAAAACAAGGTTGGGTGCTGTCAGCGTTGTGGCGAAATGACAGAACCAAAAATTTCTGAGCAGTGGTTCGTTAAGATGAAAGACCTTGCAAAACCTGCGATTGAAAAGGTGAAAACTGGTGAACTTAGGTTTGTGCCAAAGAGATATGAAAAACAATATTTAAATTGGCTTAACAACATTCAAGATTGGTGCATATCAAGGCAGTTGTGGCTTGGGCATCGAATTCCAATTTTCACGTGTCAAGATTGCGGTTTTGTTAAGGCGAGTGTGGATGATGTTAAAGAGTGTGACAGATGCCACAGCAAGCATATTGAGCAAGACAAGGATGTTTTAGACACATGGTTTAGTTCGGCACTTTGGCCATTCTCCACGCTTGGCTATCCAGAAAAGTCGAAAGATTTTGACTATTTCTATCCAACTGATGTGCTTGTGACTGCTTATGATATCATAACTTTTTGGGTTGTTAGAATGGTGTTTAGTGCGCTTCACTTCACACATAAACTTCCATTTAAAGATGTCATCATCAATGGCATGGTGCGCGACGCACAGGGGAGAAAAATGTCGAAAAATCTTGGAAATGGCATTGACCCTATGGAAGTTATTGCCGAATGTGGCGCAGACAGTTTGAGGCTTTCACTTGTGAATGGAATGAGTCTTGGTATGGACTGCGCTTACAGTGTTGACAAGGCGCGTGACAGCAAAGTTTTCATTAACAAACTCTATAACGCTGGAAAATTTGTTATTTCCAACACTGCCAACATCAAGCCTCGTTCGCTTGACGAGTTTAAACTTGACAGCAAAGATAAGTGGATTTTAAATAAACTTCAAAACCTCATAAAATCGACTTGCAAAAATCTTGATAAATATTCCATTGGCGTGGCTTCGGCAAATCTTATTGATTTCACTGTGGCTGATTTTTGCGATTGGTATATTGAGGCTTCCAAACTTGACCTCTATGGCAATGATGAAGTGAAGAAAGAAAAGACGCAAAACATTCTTCTTTATGTTTTCACAAACTTATTAAAACTTTTCCATCCATTCATTCCATTTGTGACGGAAGAACTTTATCAAAATTTAAGCGTGCATGAAGAGACAATTATGCGTTCAAGTTTTCCTGTTTACGACAAAAAACTTGCTAAGAAAAATAGTTTTGGTCAAATTATTGAAGTTATTAAGGCGATTAGAACAACGCGTGCAAACTATCAAATTCCAGATAACAAAAAAATCACTATTAATATTTTACCAAACGAGAAAATTTCATTAATTCGTGAAAACCGCGAGATAATAAACAAACTTGCAGGCGGAAGCGAGGTAAAAATTGTTAAAAAGGAAATGGAAAAATCTGCAAAAATCATAACCAAACTTTGCACCATATTCTTGCCAATGGGTGACCTTGTGGATGAAAAACAGGAGCAAGAAAAACTGCAAAAGAGCATTGAAAATTTGAAGTTTGAAATTGCAAGAAGCGAGAAGATGTTGTCGAATCCGAACTTTGTTGCTAAAGCACCACAAAAATTGGTGGCAAGTGAGCAGGAAAAACTTGCAAAAAATAAAGAATTTTTAGAAAAACTTTTAAAAGAGAATAGATGATATAACGGTGATTTCGACACACTGTGCAACTTTCGATGATATAAATAAGAAAGGAGATTTTTATGGCACCTAAAATTTTTGGAATAGAACATATTGTTTATCTTATATTAAGCTTTATTGTCACAGTGGCTATTTTAATAGTGACAGGAATATTTTGCAAATCTGAAAGAGTAAAAATGATTTTGATAAAAGCGGGTGGGGGAATTCTTCTATTTTTGATTTTATTGAATAGAGTTTTTTGTATTCAGCACTGGGATGTGACTTATCTTCCAACTTCAATTTGTGGTGCTGTGAGCATGTTTTTCGGTATTGCATTAATATTATGTAAAAAAGATTCTTCAATTTTGCACTTCTTATCATATAGTGCATTATTTACAGGTCTTTTGCCAACAATTTATCCTGACTATATAGGACAAGGTCCAACAATATTTTTTCCAGCAACAATTACAAGTTTATTACATCATTCTGTTTGCTTTATGATGGCAATCATGGTTTTTGAATTTAAATATATAACGCCAAATATCAGAAAATGGTATGCTTGGCCATTAGGCTATTTTGCATTGGTATTTTATGGATTGTTCAATATTAAGATTTTAAATCAACCAGATGCGATAAATATTAACTCCCCAATTTTACCAAACACTCCGTTCAATTTCTTTTTCTTAGGTTTAATATTTTTTGCAGTTTATATGATTTTCTTATCTGTTTTCGACATTATTGCTAATAAGAAAGAAAGCGTGGTTGTTAAATCTTATAAAAAAATTGTTTCAAAAATTAAAAGAAAAAATTTAGATGAAAATGCCGTTATTGCTATGTCAAAAAAAATAATATTAGATACTAAATTTTATAAAAACTAATTAATACAAAACAAAAAGAAGAAATTCAATTTTTCTTCTTTTTTCTTATCATCGTTATAATTATGTTAGGAAGATATGTTAATGATAATGCGACAATTCCAAAAACAATAAGGCATAATAAGTAAATTCTAGGGCCACAACTTAATCGTATTGACTCTAAGAAGGAGTAGTTGTTTTGTAGCACAGAACAGTAATTTATATTCAATGAATATCCTGCCACAATGGCAATTATTGCATATCCCAAAACGGTTGTGATGATATATTTAATATCTGAAAATTTGGCTTTAACAAGATTTGAACTAATCAATATGAAGAAATAGAAGAAAACTAGAAAATGATATGTAAAAGTGTGAAATTGATCAAAATTTGCAAACACATTTTCACAAGCATTGCCAATGATATTTCGTGGTGAAATAAGAAAGGCGACAAGAACAGCAAATCCACCAGAAAGCGAAATCACATCGCCAATTTTTCTTAATGTGCCTTTTCCAAAGGAGGCAAAAGAGAAAACAAACAAGAAAATACTGCAAAAATGCAGAGGAAGTTTCCATAGATTATAACCAATAACAAGGTTATAAATTTGTTTAATAACTTCCAGAATAAGTATAATAATTGTGATAATTAAAAGAGGTATTCTTTTTACTTTTTCACTTTTATTGCGCAAACAAAAATTGATGATTACGCTTAAAAAAATTATAATCACCAAACCGATAGGAACTATTAAAGCTTCATCTTTTGTCCAATTAAACATCGTGTGTATTTTAACATATTTAGGTTAAAAAGTAAAATTTTTTTATGTTTTATTAAAAATTTCCAATTTAAAATGGCGTTTTTTTAAAAAAATGAGGTGATTTCCTCATTTTTTATTTTTAATTAAGTTAATTTTAAAATTATTTGTCTTTTTTATTGCACTATAATTTGTGTAATTTTACAGTATCTTCAGTAAATTTCCATACTTCTGCTTTTTTCTCATAATCATATCTATCTGCCATATACACTCCTAAAAACCTTCTACTTTGATTTCCAAGCGCGTCTTTATATCTTAGGAAGGTACATCTTTTTGTTTTATCTTGAATGTCTTTATCAACATCACTTGGCTTCTTTTGATTTTTTCCTAAGCCAACTTCATATATTTCATTTAAATCTATGCTAATAATGTTTATCCAACCATTTTTATTAGAGCCTTCAATAGACAGGGTGGGCGACCATATATTTTTATAATAACATCTTTGAAAGCCCTTTACCTTTTTTCCAAATAGAGATAAAATTTCTACCATAGACGAAAAACTATCGCCTCTTTGCAAATAACCTCTTTGAATAATTTTATTAAGAACGATTTCTCTATCGAAATCCCAAGATAAATCTTTTTTCGCAGAAGCAATTTTTTTAATTTCAAACACAATTTCATCTATTCTTTTATTAAGGTCTTCAAGTGTAAGCATTTTTCCGTTTTGTTCTATATCAATAGTTCTAAATTTTATGCCTTCATCATCTAAAATTGTCGATTCCAAAATTGACAGATTGATTGCTTCCATTCTTTTTTTATCTTTATCCTTCTGAATAGGATTTTCATGATAGGGTTCGTTTACTTCAATCGCAATTTTAAATTGAGGAAAATATAAATCAATATATCTTCTACTTTCTTTGGTGCAGACATATTGCTGGGTGGCTATTTCAATATTAGGATTATTTAGTTTAGAGTATATAGAATTTATAACAAAGTTTTCATAGATTTTGTTGTTTTTTGATAAACTTTTAGCAATATAATTTAATTTTGTCTGTTGCATAATTCTTTCTCCATAATTTTTGTGTGAGTTTAATTAACCTAAGTGTGAAATTATTAAAAATTATTTAATTTTTAGAGTTTTTAAAAATTTCTTTTGGTCTTTATTTAGGCGGAAACTGTCGTGACATTTTGAAATTGCTTTATTGCGAGTGAACTTGTCGGTGAATTGCATAAGAAAAGAAACTCCTCTTTCAAAGTCTTTGCAAATTAGGGTGCAAAGATACCAAGCAAGAGCCATTTTAACATAGTAATTTTCATCTTTAATTTTTGTTAATAGGCTGGTGTTGTCGCGGTCGATAAAATAGTCCATAAGTCCAACAATTGCAATGCGTTTTTGAAATGGGTCAGGCGATTTAAGTTTATTCACAAAATATTTATATCCATTTTCAGTTTTGAGATTTTTTAGTGACGACACAATCATGTCGCAGGTTGCCCAGTTGTCTATTTCTTTTGAAAATTTTTCAAATTCTTTAATGGTTTCTTCGTCGCTTAGTTTCATGTTTGCAAGGCACAATCCTCGAAGCAAAATTTCCTCATGCGACGAGCCAAATTTGTTTAATGGATAATTTTCTTTTGCTAAAGTTTTAGCAAATTTTCTTAGTTTTGGCGTTTCAATGCCATAAATTTTGTGGGAGGTTGTGACTAACTTTTTGTGAAACTCAATAAGGTTTTTGTTGGAATTTTCTTCCAAAAATTGTTGGATTTTTTCTTCCATCTATTCTCTCCTAAGTGATTCCACAGGATCAAGACGGGCTGCTTTGCTTGCTGGATAAAGACCGCTTAGAACGCTTATCACAATCGACACACCAAGGGCGATGAATGGATAATACCACCTAAACGACAACGGAGCAAAGCCGACAAGTGAGGTTAAAAGAATATACACAACAATAAGAAGTATTCCTGCAAACACAAGTCCACAAATTCCGCTTAGCAAGCCCACCAAGAAACTTTCGGAAGAGAAAATTCTTCTAATATCCTTTTTCCTGGCGCCGATAGATTTCAAAACACCAATTTCCTTTGTGCGCTCGGTCACACTCATATACATAACAACCAAAATCATAATGGCAGAAACGAGGAGGGAGATAGCAGAAATAACGATAAGTGCCGAGCCGATGGTGTTGGTTAAATTGGTGAACATATTTGCAAGCGACTCTTCAATCGAGCCTGAAATACCTTCAAAAATAGGGTCGTCGGTTGCTCTGACAAACGCATTTATGGCATCGGCAATTTCTTTGCTTGGCGTTTGAATGTAAAGCGTGTTAGGCTGAAGTGGCGACAATGAAGCGACTTCGGTTTGACTGTTGTAAATCTCTTCAAAAGCGTCATAATTAATATACAGAACTGGGAAGCCTGACATAACAGAAGTGTCAACAATACCAGAAATTTTTGCAAAGCGAGAAATGATAGAACCATTATAAGTTATCTTTAATTCCACAATTTTGCCAACAGGGTTTTCCTCACCAAAAAAATTGTAAATTGCTGGGGTGAGCATAATTTCCGCGTCATAGTCAGCGTCTTCTGGAATATCTGACGAACATAGGTTACCTTCAACTATTGTGGAGTCGCTGTAATAAGGCGGAGTGGTGTATAGATAAATCAGGCTTAAAGTTTCGTTTTCATCATATTCAGCAATTCCAGAGTTGTCAAAATCATAATTTATGGAGGCTGAAAACATAGGTGTTATTGTTGCAACTTGAAAGCCATAGGATATATCCTCTTGCGATAGGGTGTAGTCAGTTAAATTTGCCTCATTATTAATCGTTTCCACAATTTGTGAGATGTCATCTTCTGTGAAAGACGCAATCTCTTCCATGGTTGCTGATTTTGAAAGGGTGGCAATTGTTGGGTCGGAGTAAGAAGTCATGGTTGAGTTGATGAAATCAACAATTCCAGAACTAAAGCACAGCATAACAATCAGTGAGCCAATTCCAATCGCCACGCCAAACGCCATGAGAAAATTTTTCACTTTGCTTGCCCACATATTGTGAAAAGATAGGCGAACTGCAGACCAAAGTGAAAGGTTTTGTTTTAATTCCTTTTTATTTTCTTCTTTTTTCTCTTCTTCAACATTTAAATTAAAACTTTCGCCTTTTTTATAGTTTTTGTTTGGCGTGTCGTTTGTTATTCTTCCGTCGGAAATCTCCACAACGCGAGAGGAAATGGAAGCAACTTTTTCCGAGTGCGTCACCATGATAACAAGTTTTCCGCTGTCGGCAATTTCCTTTAAAATCTTAAGTATTTGCATACTTGTTGTGGTGTCCAGCGCGCCAGTTGGTTCATCGGCAATGATGATGTCTGGGTTATTGATTAAAGCGCGCGCGATTGCCACTCTTTGTTTTTGTCCGCCAGAAAGTTGTGTTGGTTTTTTCTTTAACTGACTTTCCAAGCCCACAAGTTGAAGCATTTTTGTGGCGCGGGCAATTTTTTCTTTTTCGCCAACATTGGATAGGGTTAGGGCAAGCGTCACGTTATCCAAAATGGAGAGGTGGGAGATGAGGTTGAACGATTGAAAAACAAACCCCACTTTATCCTTACGATATTTGTCAAGTTCTTTGTCGGATAATTTCCCAAGATCCATGCCGTCAGCAATAATTTGCCCAGTGAAGTCAGAGTCCAAACCGCCAATAAGGTTCATGAGTGTGGATTTTCCGCTTCCGCTTTCGCCGACGATAGAAACAAGTTCGCCTTTTTTGAAACTAACGCTTATGTTGTGAAGTGCTTGAAAGGTTTCCTTGTTATCCAATTTATAACTTTTATTCACATTGCGAATAATGAGTGTTTCTTCATTTTCCATAATTTACTCTCCAATGCTTTGTTTAAGAATGATACCATAATTAAATATACAAGTCAAACAAAATTTTAGTTAAAATTTTAACTAAAAAAATAAAAGTAAAATTCTTTACAATTTTATTGGATAGTGATATAATAAGCAGGTCATGGAAACCTTTTATCACGCTTTAATGCACGCAGTTGAAGATATTTTGAGGGTGGTGCCAATACTCTTTTTGGCATACCTTCTTGTTTCATACCTCTCGCACGACCATAACCACAAATTTTCTGGCTTTTTAAGTAAACACAAGAAAACAAGCGTGCTTTATGCCTCGTTTTTGGGGTGTATTCCACAGTGTGGTTTTTCCAGCGTGATTGCCGACCTCTATTCTCGCCAAAAGGTGACACTTGGAACGCTTGTTGCAGTTTTTGTGGCAACAAGTGACGAGGCAATTCCTCTTATGATTGCCAATCCTGACAGCATTTTAAGTATGCTTCTTTTGATTGGTGTTAAATTAGTTTTGGCGCTTGTTTGGGGATACTCAATCGACCTTGTGGTAGATCTAATTAAAAAAGCGAGGAATAAGAAAAAAGAGGAACCGCAAGCCGAAAATCACGAAGCCTATGAACATCACGAACACCACAAGATTATGCACCATATTCACGAGTGCGGACACGTTCACAGCGACGAATGTGAAGAGGACTGCCATCATAAGAATGGTTGCTGTGTGGATAACATTTTCTTGGATGCATTTAAGCATACCTTTGAAATCATGTTGTACCTATTCATCTTCACATTTATCATGGAACTAATTTTGCAGACCTACTCGATTGATATTTTCCGCACAATATTAACCGACAATGTTTACATTCAAATTTTAATAGCCTGCGTGGTCGGACTTATTCCAAATTGTGCTTCGTCTGTGTTTTTGGTGGAACTATATATGCTAGAAGGCGTGCTTTCCTTCCCAGCACTTGTTGCAGGCTTATCCACAGGAGCAGGCGTAGGACTTTTTATTTTAATTAGCCGAAATAGAAAACATCCACTTAAAAGTTTAGGAATTGTTGCCTTGCAGTTTGCAATCGGCGTAATATCAGGCATTGTTGTCAACCTATTTTATATGCTTGCAGTGTAAGCCTAAAAAAGAGCATTACAAATAAAATGCTCTTTTAATTTTATGTCAACTTAAAAGTTTAAATCAACATCTTGTGGTGATATGCAAGCATAACACAATGTATGTTGTTATTTTTTGTTGCTGTCGTTATTATAAAAATCAAAGGCTTTCATAATTTCGTCCAAGCCCATTTTTGGATTTAATGCTTCTTGCAAATCAAATCCGCTTTCGCTTTTTGGAATGTTAGGGGCAATAATCTCTGTTTTTGCTGGCTCTGCTGGCTTTTGCTCCACTTTTTCTTTTGGCTTAAACACGAAACTGTTGCGTTTATAGTAGTTATTATATGTTGTTGGATTTTCCACTTTATTGGTGGTTATTTTAACTTCTTTTGTTGGAGTTTTTTTGTATTCCTGCATCTTGCTTAAAAGCCTACGCATACTGTCGTTGGGCGAGTTGACTGGGCTTGTGAGGGTGTTAAGGTCAGCAATTCTTTCGTTATATTCTTTGATTACCTCATTAAACTCTTTAAGTATTTTTGCAAACTCGGCGTCGTGTTTTAAATCTGGAAAACGGATGTTTAATTCCTTAACCAGAAGTTGCAATTTGTCTATCACAAGGGAATAGAAATTCTTGGCGCCATCTTCTTGAAATTGTTTGGCTTTTTCCAAAACATCAAGGGCGTCGAGAATACTTTTTTCCTTATGCTCGTTGTTTTTCAAATTTAAAAGACGGCGTTCTGACTCCAGCGTCTTTAATTTTTCATCCATAATTTTGCTTTCATAGCCTGCTTTTAAGCGTTCGATGTAGGCGTCAACTTCTTGCTTATTGTAGCCATTATAGGCCTGAGAAAAATTCATTATTTCCTCCCAAAAACATTAACTATTATTATCACTATTAATAATAGCAAATATGACACCAAAATTGCAATAAAAATCGGCAAAGAAATGTAAGAAAATGTGAATAATAGGGTAAAAACAAGGGCGAAAAAGAGCGAATACATGATAACAAGGTGGAATTTTTGCCCACAAACAAGATAGGTTAGAAAGGATGCCAAGATGAAATCAGTTAAGAGATATTCGCAAACATATTCCGTGGTGTTTGTGAAAAGAAAGATAAATCCGCTTATGCCGATAAGCGTCAGTAAACTTCCAAGATAAAAACCACTGTCAAGTTTAAATAGGCGACTTTTCAAAACCTCATAGGTTCCCACCAAAAAGGAAAACGCGAAAAACCAAAAGGCTGGGTAGTTGGGGATAATTAGGATATTGATAAGAATTGCCGTTAAAAAAAGAAGAAGATGCGTGATAAGCACAAATTTTAATATCTTTGTTTTCTTAACACCAACAATTCTTCCTCTCATAATTTTAGTTTGTCAAATTTCGCTAAAAATATGTGTGTTTTTTCGAACCAAGAAATATTTGAGTGAGACTTGCGTTATTCAAATTGTGATGGCGGACAAAGCACTCGAATTCGCTACTATTTTTTAAAATTTTTTGCTAGTAAAATTTAAATATAACATAATCATTTCAAATCTTTTTTTAAAACATCCATAATGATTTCAAAGGAGGTTCTTTTGCGTCTATTTTGAATTATACAGTATATGATGTAAGCAAGCCCGCAAAGGATGAAAATCACAGAAACAAGTTGCGAAACGCGGAACGGCCCAAGATACAGACTGTCCATTCTAAGCCCTTCCACCCAAAGCCTGCCGATACCGTAAAGAATGAGGTAGAGGGAGGCGATTATGCCGTTGTTTTTGAAATTCACTTTGCAAATTAAAATTGTTAAAATAGTAAAAATTATGAGGTTGCTTAAAAACTCATAGAAAAATGTTGCCAAGTGCCAACCGCTTCCACTGCACGCACAGCCTGCTTGGTGGCAATGTTCAATATACACACCAAAAGGAAACCATTGAAGTGATGGGTTGTCGATGTAAAAACCATACGCTTCCTGATTAACAAAGTTTCCCCAGCGACCAATTCCTTGCCCTAAAACCAAGCCTAAAACAACAATATCGGCAAGTTTAAGGAAATTCTTTTTGTGGATGAGGCAGTATAGTACCACGCCAAATGCACCGCCAATAAGTCCGCCATAAAAGCCTAAACCGCCATTCCAGATTTCAAACACTTCCCAAAAACTGTTGAACTCATCCAGCGAAAAGATGACATAATAAATTCTTGCACCGATGATTGCAAGTGGAATGACATAGCAGGCGAGGAGGATGATGTCGTCAGTTGTGAAACCTCTTTTTTTGGCAAAAAGGCAAACAACAATAACGCCAATGAGATAACCAAGGGCGCTTATAATGCCATAATAATTAATGGTTAAGCCAAAAAGTTGAAAACTGTTGTTAATTAAAAATAATGAATTCATAAAACACCTATGTTAAGTATATGAAAAGAGAACTTAAAAGTCAAATTAATTTTAAAGATAAAAAAATTCACAAGTAAATATTATGTTGTTTTTTAGTGGATATTTTTAAAAATAGAATAATATATATAAAAAAATTGCGCCAAAACTGACGCAATTTAATCGGTATTTTTAATTAAAGAGAAATTTTTGTGGAAATTTTACTGATTGATGTTATGTAAAGAGGGTCAAAGTTATCGCTGTCTTCATGGGTGACAAACAAGGTTGTGGAACCTCCTCTTGTTGACTTTGCCAACAGCATGATGTTTTTGATGATGGTTGCCGTTTCTTCTGTGTGACCAAAATATGATTTATCGGAAAGTTTGAAGTCTGCATCCAAAGTGTGAGCGATTGTGACAAGGTCTTGAGCAAAAACAGCAACGCTGTAGCCAACTTCTTGCAATCTCTTGATATGTTCAATGAAAACATTGACCTTTTCGTTATAATCAGAAGGCGAGTCGTTATATTTCAAAAGGAATAAATCGTCAAAGCCAACGGAGTTTAAAGCCACAATATCTTCAAACAAAACATTTGGAATTAAAGCAACACATTTTGTTCCATTCTTTTTGAGATTTGCAATGGTTGTTTTAAGGGAGGCTAAATCTAAAAATTTGCCACAGTCAACCAAATATCTTCCGCCAATCTTGATGTTGGTTGAACCAAGGTTAATTTCCTTGTTTGGCACGCTCAAATCAAAATTTACCATCTTAACTTCATATTTATCAACTGGCATATAGTTGATTGTTTTAAGTTCAACAAGAAGATAGTCGTGGTTGTTATTCATGATAACAGCGGTTCCTGTGATGCGGTCAAATTCCTTAACGCGTCTGTCAAAACCTTCCTTTTTAATTAAAACAGGAACATTATTCTCTTGATTGATTAGATAGAATTCCTTATCACTGCGGTTCAAAACAATTCCGCTGACATAGATAGGGTCAAGGTGCTTTTCCAAAACTTCCTCTTCGTCTTGTTTAAAGTTGACAACTTTTTTGAAGGAGTTGTTGGCAGAGCCTGCCTGAGCCGACTTTAAGGTGTAGTCCTTTCCAGTGATAACAGAAAGCTCTTCCAAAATTCCTTGAATGTTGGAAAGTTCCTTATATGGTCTTCCTTGGCGGAGAGGGATAGGTCTAATATCCTCGCCAGAAATGATTTTGTCCATAATCACTTTGATATGGTCATTTCTCTTTGAAGTGGTTGGAGAATTATCACCAAAAACGCGAGCGAGCGCTCTTAATTCATAAATTCCCAATGTTTGAATCAGGTTATAGCAACTTTCCTGAGGTTTTGTTAAATTATCGTAAACAACTTGAACTTTTGTCATACGTGCTTCCTTTTAAATTAAATTTATGTTGAAAATCTTCAGCATATGTTTATATTATACCACATAAAAATTATTTTATCAACAAATTTCGCTAACTTTTACAAAAATTTTTAAAATTGCCATTTTAATCGACTATTAGCAGTGAAAATGTTGCATACTACCACAATATCTTGTGTTTTACTGTGAATTTATTGCCAGCGGAGCAAGATTAATTATGACTGTAAACACATCATTTTCAGCATCTTCGCCTTCGTTTACTCGTTCAAAATCGAAAGATAAACTTATTACTCCAGCATTTATTGTGGCTTCAACAGATGTGTCGGTGGTGATTTCGTTTGACCTTGTTGGATAGGTGATTGGAATGGCTTTATTTATCGGGTTTATTCCATCCGCACTTATTGTTAGGCGAACTTGATATGGCGAGGTGGTGGAAAGCCTCATTGTTTGGTTGACGCTTTCTGGAGTTATCAGCGTTCCATTTTGAATTTGCCCGTTGAAACTGAACACTTCGCGGTAATTTATTGCACTTTCGCCAAATGAAAGTGTGAGATTGCCATTAAATAAATTGGCATTTTCTTCCACATCTTCACTTTGTGCCGTGACGGAAAGAGAGGAGAGAGTGTAGTAAAGCTGAGTGTCAGCTTCAAAAATGGCGGTGTAGTTGTTGCTTGTGGCACTTGTTGCGGTGAAGGATAAGGTGCTTGTCATGTTGTCGTCGGAAGTGTTTATTGTGTAAACGCCATCATTCGACAAGATGATTTCATTTTGATATACCCAAGCCACAAAGTGATAGGAGCGGTTGTTATTCACTTTACCACTAGCAGTTAATGTGACAGTGTCGCCCTCGGTGTAGTTACCACGTCCACTTGCAATGCCGTTATCGTTTGAACTTGTAAGTTCTATATAATATCTTGCTGGTTCATCGCAACCAAAAAGCAAGAAAACAGGAACTATAAGCAAAAGTGCCAATAGAAACAAATTCAACTTCTTTGCCTTCATTTTCTCTCCTTTATTTTTAATATATCTTAAAATTCGACTTAAAGTCAAACATTTGAAGAAAATTTATTTTTTATAAAATTTTGAGTATTTTTAATTCCCTTGCATAAAATATCTTGGAAGGAGTTTATATGTGGGAGTTTTGTCTGTCCTCCACCAAAATGGAAGTTGCAAGATTTATATACCAAAGTTTGAAAGGGGAGGCGGAAGAGTTAAATCTTGTTTTAACGTGCTTTGAACAGTTTGACACATTTAACATTGTGGTTGCCTGCCCAGAGGAAGATAAGGGAAGATTGTGCATAATTTTAGAGCGATATATCATTAAAATTGTGTGCTCATTTTTTAAAGAAAACTTCCTCGATCAAAACTTACACCTTCCAACGCACGAAAAAATTAGCCAAACGGCGTTCAAAAAGGCACTTATCAATTTCGATAAGGAAACCGATTTCTATATTATCAGCAAAAATTTGGAACTTAAAAAGAATTTGCATATAGAGTCGTTTTATAATTTCAAACTTTCTGCCCTTCGTGAAAAGTGGAAGGAACTTGTCACACTTGCAAACGACAACAGCGACTATCTCATCGGTGACGACGCTTTTTTTGACCTATTAAAATTCTTGATTGACAATTTGGAAGTTAGCGAAAGCGAGATAACCATATTTGAAAAGGAAAACGGCTTTAAGGTTTTAGCCAAAGAGAATGTGGAAGTAAATTCAGACAGTTTGTCGAAAGAAGGGCTAATTTCCACTTTAATTGAACTTAGCCCAAAGAAAATCAACCTGTATTGTGAAGAAGAAACGCCACTTGTCAGTTTCTTATCCAAGATATTTGATGATAGAATTAATGTGAATTATAATAAAACTATGGAAAAAATTGAAAATTTTCCGCATTAAACTTGACAAAGGTTTTTTCCTATAATATAATATGAATGCGTTTAGTGAAAGACAAGTATGTTCAAAAATTTGTGCTTAGAGAAAAGTTGGTTGGTGAAAAACTTAAACAAATTTTGAAAGGAAACCACTTTCATGCTTGAAGATGCATTAAAGAGTGGCACAATTTGTGCAATTAAGGTGGAACCGCGGTTATTAATCGTCCTTAAACAATTTGCTTGTTTAAAGGATTTTTTTATGTTCTTTAATAGGCACAAAAGGAGAAGATTATGGAAAAAAATGTTAAAGATGAGAAAATTTTTAAAGCAAGGCACTCGCTTGCACACATTTTGGCAAAGGCACTTATGTTGCTTTATCCAAACACAAAACTGACAATTGGACCTGCGATTGACGATGGCTTTTATTACGACATTGACCTTGATAAAAACTTGACGCCAGAAGATTTCCCAGTGATTGAAAAGAAGATGAAAGAAATAATCAATAAGGGAGAGGACTTTAAGCGAGTTGTTGTGTCAAGAGATGAGGCATTAAAACTATTTAAAGGAAATGAGTATAAAGAGGAAATAATAAGAGAACTTCCAGAAAACGAAGAAGTTTCCTTATACTACACAGGCGACGACTTTTTTGATTTGTGCCGAGGTCCTCATGTTGAAAGTAGTAGGAACTTGCAAAACTACGCTTTTAAAATTCACGCAGTTAACGGCGCGTATTGGAGAGGAAGCGAGAAGAATAAGATGCTTCAACGCGTCTACGCCTATGCTTATCCAGATAAGAAACAACTGCAAGAACATATAAATATGATTGAAGAGGCAAAAAAGCGCGACCACAGAAAACTTGGCAAGGAACTTAAACTTTTCATGATGTCGCCAGAAGGTCCAGGTTTTCCTTTCTATCTTCCAAAGGGGATGATTGTCAGAAACATCTTGATTGACTATTGGAGAGAACTTCACACGGAAGCGGGTTATAAGGAAATTATGACGCCAATCATGCTCAATCGTCATTTATGGGAGACCTCAGGGCATTGGGACCACTATAAGCAAAATATGTTCACATCAACCATTGATGAAGATACTTACGCAATTAAACCTATGAACTGCCCAGGCGGAGTTTTGGTGTATAAAAGTGAGCCACATTCATATAAGGAACTTCCATTGAGGCTTGGCGAACTTGGAATTGTGCATAGATATGAAAAGTCGGGCGAACTTGGTGGGCTTTTAAGAGTTAGGTCGTTTACGCAAGACGACGCACACATCTTTATGACGCCAAGCCAGATTAAAGAGGAAATCAAAAATGTGGTTTCTTTAATTGATAAGGTATATAAAGTGTTCAATTTCACATATCATGTCGAACTTTCCACTCGTCCTGAGAACAGCATGGGAAGCGATGAGGATTGGGAACTTGCCACAAATGCCTTAAAAGGCGCGCTTGACGAACTTCACCTTGACTATATTATAAATGAAGGGGACGGTGCATTTTATGGACCAAAGATTGACTTCCATTTGAAAGATACCATTGGAAGAACATGGCAATGTGGAACAATTCAACTTGATTTCCAACTTCCACAACGCTTTGAACTTGAATATGTGGGTGAGGACGGCGAAAAACATAGACCAATCATGATACACCGCGTGATTTACGGTTCAATCGACCGCTTTATTGGGCTTCTTATCGAAAACTTTGCAGGAGCGTTTCCACTTTGGTTATCGCCAGTGCAAGTCAAGGTGCTTTCGCTGACTGATAGGAATGAAAAGTATGTTAATGAGATTGTGGAAAGGTTAAGGAAGGAAAAAATCAGAGCGGAAGCGGATAACCGAAACGAAAAGGTTGGCTATAAAATTCGTGAAGCGTTAAACGAGAAAACTCCATACCTTATCATTGTTGGCGATGAGGAAGAGAAAAATAAAACTATTTCCATTCGTGGACGCGGTAATGAAAATAAGAGCGGACTTAATTTGGATGACTTTATCTTAAGGCTTAAAGAAGAAATCGAAACAAAAAAGATATAAAAATTTGTCGAAATTTGCTGAATTTATCAAAATAGCGGAAATTTATTTAATTTTCTTAGATTTTTGCTTGGAGTTTGGCATAAAAATATGATATTATTAAAGGAGTAAATCAACATGGGAATTAATGAACTTGCAATACCACTTTGTGTCATTTTCTTGATTCTTCTTATGGGGTTTTACTTTAAAAAGTAAAAGGAGTTAAAATGGGAGACGTTGTAAATTATATCTTAATCGGAATTGTTGTTTTAATGCTTATCGCACTTCCAATTATGATGAACCAGAAAAACAAAAGAGAAACACAAAAAATTCAAGAACAAACAAATTCGCTTAAAGTGGGCGACAAAATTTTAACGACCAGCGGGGTTTATGGAACTATCACAGAACTTAAATTTGATGATGCTCAAAAACTTGTTGTGATTGAAACTGGCGGAAAAACCAAAAGTTATATGACCATTGATGCTTATGCCATCTACACTGTTTTTAAAAGCGAAGAAGAACTTAAAAAAGAAGCGGAAGAAAAACTTAGGCTGGAACAAGAGGCTAAGGCAAGAGAAGAGCAGGAAAAATTGGAAAAGAAAAATAAAAAGAAGAAGAAAGAAGAGCCTGCAATTAGCGATGTTAAAGAAGTGGAAGTTCAAACTGAAGTTGTTGAAGAAAAGAAAGATTAATCTCTTTCTTTTTTTGTTTTCGTATGTATATTTTCTTTTTGCGGTGCCAAAATAATAGCAACAAGGATATTTCCTTGAAAAATGGGAGGTAAAACTATGTTTGGGAAAAAGAAAGCGAAAAACTGTTCTTCAAATTCTGAAGCAAGCAGAGAAAACGCAAAAAACTGTGAGGCTTCCAAAGAAGCAAAATCAAGTAAGTCAAGCAGTAAATCAAGCAAATGTGCAAAGAACTGCAAATAGTGAAAAGAGGGTGTTCAAAAGAACATCCTTTTTTCTTCGCCACCGTGCAAGGAAACAAAAAATTTGACTTCGTAAATTTTTTTGGCACTTCGTGCCTCTTCGCTTTGCTCAAGTTTCCTTGCACTTTTAATTTGAAAGGAAGAAAAAGCATTTTCAAATATTATGCGACAAAAAATGTGTAAAAAGTGGATATTAAAAAAAATTTATAAATATATTGAAATAATTTGACAAATTTTGGCAAATTTAGTTAAACTATAGATATACATAAATATTAACCTATTTAAACAACATTCTGTGCTTTTTTACGATTAAGATATTTTTGTTCAATAATCACACTTTAAGGAGAGAGTTATGAGAAAATTTTTCCAAACAAAAAAAATGATGTCTTTTGTTTGTGTGTTATT
>ERZ1643247.1161-NODE-1161-length-26206-cov-8.925395_pt1 | contig 26206 bp, 23 predicted proteins | sample MGYA00579264_ERZ1643247 | MGnify/ENA primary metagenome ERZ1643247 (study PRJEB29033, sample SAMEA4952262) | chicken gut metagenome | biome: Broiler Chicken; feature: Gastrointestinal Tract; material: Caecum | place: Ireland | collected 2018 | study: Broiler... | reverse complement strand
TATCTCCACCTATACACTGATTCATAAGTATGGGATCAATCCCCGGACAATCAACAATTTAAAACATAATAAATCCATTACTATGTTTACACTGGAAAGACTTTGTGAAATTTTGAATTGCGAACCGAATGATATTATCAGATTTGAGAAAGAATAAAAGCTACTGGGACATTGCCATCCAGTAGCTTATATTTATCGAAAAGAAGAAGAAAAATGTTTTAATGCATCTCACCAAGCCAAATCTATAAATTTATTTGTCATAGAGATTTTATTGGACATAATTTTACTTAATACAAATTATTTATATCGTCTTAGCTAATACATCTATTCTTCACTATTGTTTACAACCCATATTTTTTTGAGAGGAATCAATTCTTTAATTTCATCATCCATTTGGTCGTAGTATCTCAAAAACTCCTCAATAATTTCTTTATGAGTCCAAAGGCGTATCTCAAAAAATTGTTTGGCTATTTCGTTGATGACCGAAGATTTAAACCCGCTCCACGACACCAGCAAACCATAGTCGGCATTGAAGTTTTTCATCACGCCGCCCAGTTGATCCAGTACTATCCGATCCACAGGTACATCCGTAGACTTAACTTGAACACAGATTTTAGGACTGCCAAAGCCAAGTGTGCCAGCAGAAGCCAGAATATCCACACCTTTATCTGGCCCAGCCGCGCTAACGTATGTAGTGAACCCTTTTGCACGGAGAATTGCATCTACAATTCTTGCTAAACCATGACCTTTGGTCTTTTGGATTATCAGGTTTGTAATAACCCCTAAAGCTTCATTTTCAATATCGCGAACTTCTTCATCATCCTGTAATTTCTGAAGAGTGATTTTGGGTGCTTTCTTTCCCTGCTTATGTGCACTAATGACCGCTTTAATGCGATCTTCCTGTTTGATACGACAAATCGTCATAAAGGCCCCAAAGGAATATAGGATATCCTGATCAAAAGCCGTGCGAGGAATGTCACAAGCAAACCAATCTACTTGGTGTACGTGATAGTAGGGATTGTTATTGTTGGGCAAGAATTCATAATCACCTGTGATCTTGCCAAAATGAATTACCGGCTTGATCTTGCTTGGTAAAACCACAATCTCACCCTTCTTCATCTCATGAGCGAATGGCCATACCTGACTTGCCCAGTTCATTGCTGTTTTGACCTTTACATCTACGTTGTTGTCCACGAAATACTGTTGCAAATCTTGCTTAGTGTGGAACTGCATGATTGATTCAGCTAAATTGTCCCAAGTGCAGTATACTCTACTGTCCTCAAGAAATTTGTTCTCAAACTCGCCGTATCGTCCGGCACGACATAGCCACATCGACATTATTTTCCCTCCTTCTATCTCACAGCCAAAATGTTGCACTGCGATCCAAGATAGTTTTACGTTCTTTCCAATCAGGCATTAACATAGCCAAGAAACCATAAAAATGCTTTGAGTGATTTGGATGAATAAAATGACAAAACTCATGCATCACCACATATTCGATACAGTTTCGTGGTGCTTCCAATAAACGTTTATTCAATGTAATAACCCCTTTTTTTGCCAAGCAAGATCCCCACCTCGTTTCCATATCCCGAATTCTCAAGGTTGGCATGGACACTCCATATTTTTGAAATACCGGGTAGATTTCTAAAATAATCTCGCCGAAAATAGTTCGACACTGTTCATCCAAGTAACGTGTCACCATCCTTTTCTTTTTTTCATAATCATCCGGGTTTTTCACGCAGAGGTACAGATAAATCCCATTAGATGAAATTGTTTCTTGTACATTTTTCTCCACTTTCAGGCGAACTCCTCTTCCCAACAGATAGAACGTCTCTCCACTGACATATTGCTTGGGCTGAGGAGCATACTGCGCCATCTCACGAAATTTTTTTTGTGTCGAACAAATATAATTTCCTTTGCTCGCCACAAAATCATCAACCTTTTCGGCCGGGATATCCGAATTTGCAGAAACATAAACCGTGCAATCTTTATGAATCCGCAGATTAAGGTTTTTCACCATCTTCCGCTCCAGCATGTAATAAATCTCGTTATTTTCATATAAAACAGTTCTTTTCTGGACCATTGCTGTCAAAACCTCCTAAGCGCCACTGTTTTGACATTTTCAATGACCTTATCAATGGTGTCAAAAGACAGTTTTAATCCTCGTTCTTTTTCGTAGTAATAAAAAAGGTCGTCAATATCCTGCGAGATTCGGTCATGGATTGTTTTATTGTTACTCCAGTCCACCTGACTATGGTTAACCACAATTTTTGTAATCTCTTCTGCAATCTCCGCTGCAAAATCAGGAGATACCTCTGCTTCCTTCGCTTCATCAAATACTGCTGACAGAACACCATAAAATGCCTGTGCGTGGATATTATTCTTAATAGATTCCGGGTAAGTCACGGTGCTCTTTCCTACGTAATAGTCTTCCATGATTGTACGCATCTTCGCCAGATATTCTGCCTCAGAGATCACTTTTCCCTTGTACTGATCCAAGGCTTCTTTGATCCGTTTGGAGAAGCTGTCGTAATAGGCTGGGTTTTCCTGATATTTTTCACTGATACTACGGGTTAACTTACTAGTAATAGCATCCGCCTTTGCCCGAAGAGATCCCAACTCCTCTAATTCACGCACAAAATCATCTTTGTTTAGAATATCGATGGGACTAGTGATCTGCTTCAGGCCAGCTACCGAAAGGTGTGTATCCAAGAGATTTTGCATTAGCGGTTCATATTCTCGGTTGTCAATTGTGTCGCAGTAACGGATTTTCACACTGCGACGCACCTTGGAAAAAAATATAAATGTATTTTGGTATTGCTTCAATTCATCTTTCGGAACGGCTACATATGCCTGTTCTGCATTCAATACCATATTCAATGCCTTGCCGTAAGCACAAAGACGATTATAAAAGTTCTCTCGCTTCTTACCGTCAACAAGTTGCACTTCTACTTCTTCGATATCACGGGGATTTTTCAGATTATCAAACATCTCCGTTAGCCGGGTATAGGCTTCTCTCAAGCCAGCCACAGATGACATAACATCCACCACAACACCCTTTAGATCACCGCCGTCAAAATTCTCGAGCCCCGCACCGCTATACAAATCCATAGCGGTATCCAGTTTTTCAATCAGTCCACGGTAGTCTACAATTAAGCCGTAATCCTTACCTTCATACAAACGGTTGGTACGAGCAATAGCCTGTAGCAAACCGTGCTCCTTTAATTCCTTGTCGATGTAGAGCACCTGACAGATGGGTGCATCAAAGCCAGTAAGTAGCTTGCTACACACAATGAGAATGTCGATGTCGCCTACACAGAACTGATTCTTCATGGCCTCTTCATAAGCATCCGCATCGCCGTAACGATTCATCATCTTATTCCAGTAGGCAATAACCTTATCATCAGCACCTTCATTCACATCGTCTACGCCTTCCCGAAGATCGGGTGGCGAGATCACCACAGCGCAGTTCAAATCCTCAAACTGCTCAAAACACTCCAAGTACCGTATCGCATCCCGTTTATAATTAGTAGCCAACATAGCCTTAAAGCCGGTATCTTTGTACCCTTCAATGAAGTGTTCATTGATATCCAGCGCAATCCGTTTGATACGGGCATCAGTAGAGGTCAGGCGGCGAATACTACTCCATTTTCGGGAAAGTTCATCCCGCTGGGTTTCCGTAAGACGTTTGGTAGTCTGCTTGAACCAAAGGTCAATATTGTCCTCGTCCACATTCTGCTCCACAAAACGCCCTTCGTAAATGAGTGGCACAATCGCTCCGTCCTCCACGCCATCCTTGATAGTATATTTGTGGATCAGTTTACCGAACTTCGCCATAGTATTTTTCTCTTTTTTCATCAAAGGTGTACCAGTAAAGCCGATGTAGCAGGCATTTGGGAATACCGCCCTCATTTTGGTAGCAAGCAGTCCATAGTTGGAGCGGTGACTCTCGTCCACCAGCAGAAAAACATCTCGCGAAAAGTTTTTGTGCTCCATTTTCTCAGCGGTGTTGAACTTGTTGATGATGGTAGTAACCACATCCGCCTTGCCGCTGCCCAGTAGCTCTACCAAATTTCGCCCGCTGGTAGCCCGAGCCGGATTTAAGCGGGTATGGGCAAAGGTAGTAGCAATCTGACGGTCCAGTTCTTTGCGATCCGTGACAACAATCACCTTCGGGTTGCAGTCGGATAGCTCCATTAAGATATACTTCGCCAGCATGACCATGGTCAGGCTTTTACCACTGCCCTGAGTATGCCAGACAACGCCACTTTGGCGATTTCCCTTTTCATCCGTCTGCTGAATAGTCTTGATAATCTCTTTGATACCGAAATACTGCTGATATCTGCAGATTTTCTTCACATTGGCGTCAAAAAGCACAAAGTACCGGATTAGCTCCATCACTCTTCCTTTGCTAAACAAAGAAATCAGATTCCGGTCCTGCTCGGTTGGAGTGCGATGGATTACGTACTGTGCCAGTGCCTCTCTCAGAAAAGTGGTGTTTTGCTCCTTCCACACATTCCAAAATTTCTTAGGCGTGCCGGTGGTGGCATACTTCACAGTATTCTTATTAGTTGCCATAACAATCTGAGCAAACTTATAAAGTTGTGGAATATATTCTTTCTGTTGGTTGCGGATGTTCTGCTCCACAGCCTGCTCTACACTAATCTGTGGAGCTTTGCACTCGATGACGGCGAATGGGATGCCGTTAATAAACAACACAATATCCGGACGAACATTGTGGAGCTTGTCCCGGCTGTCCACCGCAAACTCCTCGGTGACATGGAACAGGTTGTTTTCCCAATGCTCCCAGTCAATAAATTTCAAGTTAAAACTGAGAGTTTTACCTTCTCCCACAGTCTCAGGGTAGCTTTTGCCCAGTAGCAGTGCATCATAGATTTTTTCGCTGGATCGGATCAGACCATCGGTGAGCGGTTCATCCAAATCCTCCATGGCCCGCTCGATGTTAACGGCGGAAAATTCGTTTTCTGCACCGGCGAAGGCATAGCGATTAAGTCGCCGGAGTTGGCCCCGAAGGATATCTCTCAGTAGCACATGGTACTGACTACCTCGCTGAGCCTCACAATCCTCCGGAGAAATATAGGTATACCCCATGGATCGCAACAAATCAATGGCGGGCTGCTGACTGATATTTTTCTCTAAGTACAAAGATTTGTCCATGGTCTCCTCCTTTCGGAAATATCAATAAAAACAGGAATAGCGGGGTGGTAAATCCCGCCTCGCTCTCCTATCTAGGTTTACTTCTCTTTTCGAACTCCCTTAAAAGGGGTTCCATCCTTTTTGACATCCATAAAACGACCGGTGTTATTGTCTCGCTTTACCCATTGTTTTGTAACAGGGTTAAAAGTCTGAGAACGGTCTTTTACCGCACCATTTCTATGTCCGTCACCACTTGGGGGATTGGTTGCCATACATCTCTCACCTCCTTTTATTGCCACCTGTACATGGAAAAATAGACAAGGGTAGCTTTACAAATCTCTTCAGGAGATTTGCTGTTTTCAATAATTTCTTTTAAGTCAGACTTCATCTTTTCCGTGTAGTTCTGCCCACTGTCCACAATTTTCTTTAGCAATTCTTTGCAGGCATGTTCCTGCATTTCTTTTTCTGTCATGTCTTTACCCTCACAATGCCCGTCAGCAACAGTTGCATCAAAGCTTTTTTCTTTTGTTTTTCCTGTTCAATATTCTGCCGGAGTAAGTCGATTTCCCTATCGGCGGTGGAAAGTACTTCAACAATAGCAGTTTGTTCTTTTATGTCTGGTGGATAGAAAACCTTAATCTTCTTGAAATTCTCATATTTCAAGCTCCGAGTATCGTCTACTAAGCCTTGAGAGAAGCGATAAAACAGAAAGATAATCTCCGGCATTTTGAAAAGATACGCAAAGTACTTTGCATTAATTGATGGATTTGGTTTCAAAATTGTATATGCCGGACTAACAATACCATCATAGTTGGAATACGCTGAAACTCCCTGCCACATTCGCATTGTGTTATATCCAATATCCCCAACGCAAACTCTCAAATATTTTGATTTATCATTGCTGGAATTGTCTTTCAAATCCAACTCTTTTCTTGGAATGATGCCTTGTGTTCCCGTAATGGCTAGCATCTCTAATCCTTCGCAGTTTGTTTCTTTACGTTCATGAAACAACTTTCCTAGACGTTCCGTTTTCCATTCACCACTAAACCCCAGCAAACGCCTTTTGCTGGTCAAAAGCTGTTGCATGAAATACTTTTTCTGCCGCTGCTTTTCGGCAAGACGCTTTTCCTTCAGCTCAATCACTTTGTCCTGAGTAGTAAGAATAGCAGAAATTTTTTGTTGTTCTTCTAAATTATCAGGAAATACCAGGCAAATTGTATTCAAATCATCCTGATTAATCTTAGGCATTCCTGTTCTCATTGAACATGCTACGGCTCTTTTATAAAACTGATGTGACAACATGAGGGCAAACAAATAGTTCCTGTCTATATTTTCTCTCACCTTTATTGAATAACAATCTGCACTACATATTCCCTCAAAATCTGGCACACATACTTTGTTAAGGTTTGGTCGTATCTTACTGTACACAATTGAGAATGCATCAAAATAAAATTTTCCTGAAATTAATCCAAGTTCAGTTGCAAACCTTACATTTTGAATTCTTCCTGTGTCCTTCTCAATGTTTTCAGGTCCAATGTATAACATAGACGAATACGGTTCTGTTTTGGGTGAAACTAGACCTGAACGAACCATTGCAACTTGCTCAAAACTCAATTTCTTCCAACCTTGGGGTATAATATTTTGCCCTGTCTGTTTATACCCCTCAGGGACATTGCCCTGACATATCTGCTCGATTCGCTGTTTAATTTCTGGTATCATATTCAGCACCTCTTATAATTTTTTCAGTGCATCCCGGGGAATCCTAATCGTGTTATCTCTACCATCAATTTTTTCGTCTCGACCAGAACCAAATGCACGCAACCCAATTTTACCTTGTCCCGTTGCCCCTTCGCCTTTCTTAGATTTTTTTAAGTACTTAATGTTGATGGTTCGACTTTTCACTCCTATATTTACCCCAAGACAATCCATAGCATTTTCATAATCCAACAAAGCAAGTTCGCTATCCGTTAAGCCGGGCTTGATACAAATAAGCGCAAGTTTAACATTACCATATCCTTTATGAAGATCAATTAATGTTTTGATTTCGTCTTTATCAAAATTGAAGATCCAATGCTCAAACTTTTCCGTCTTATTATCTTGGGCCATAACAGCTTTCGTAAAAATAATATAGTCTTCAGTGCTATTTTCTGTCGTCAAACAGTAAATCCTTCTAGAATCCTTATTTGCGGCTCTATCAAACAGAGAAGATTTTTTCTTCCCATAGTTCAACAATGCAGATAGAAAAGCACCATAGTAAAAGTCAGCAACTTTAAGCACACTCATATCTTTATCTCCTTGTTTCTTTATTACATCAACAGTTTATACTTTCATCTCAATATTCCATTCTACGGTTTCAGACGCTTCACATCTGTTCCATATCATCTTTCATCTCCCTCCAACAGTGACCGTTATACTCGCTGCTCACCAATTCCCACCTAGGAATTAGCCGTTCTGCATAAGTTCAACTATTTTTCCTGCATGTTTTCTGCATGATAAAAAATAAATTCCGGTTATAACAGCGCATATAACTACCAAAGAACACTTTCCTTTAAGTGCAGACAATATAAGTAGCAAAAAAAATAGGACAATTCCAGTACGGGATAGGGCATATTCTCTGGACAAGGTACTCATAATGGAATATTCCTTTTTCTTTTGGTTAAATAGTGTGTAGTTATCATTGAATGGAATCAGTCTGACCCATTTAAGAAAAGGCTCAAGTATAACTGATCCAATACGGTTGATAATGAGTCCAACTTCATATGCTACCGCAAATGTACAAACAGTAATTACAATCTCAGGCCCCGCTCCAAGGTTTTTAATTATGTCGCTATTGAATATTGCAGCGGTAGAATCCGGAAATATAATTACACATCCGCCGAGAAATACCAGTCCAGTTAAAAACATATTCAAAATGTTATAGAATGGGACTTTAATTTCCATTACTCTGCTCCTTTCGGTGTAAACGATCCAAGATAAGTTCCATATTCGCTATTTTGAATGTCTTTCTTTACAAGAAAAGATGTATCATAACTATATCCTGATTTAGACACATATATATGAACCTTATCACCACTACAGTCAAATACAATATCACCAGCACTATTTTGAGTAATGGTATTATATCCTTGATAATAATTTAAATATTTTGAGGGTGCTTCGCCGATTACAATAATCTTAGGTTCCAATTCTTTTAGAACATCATTTGATACTTTCCCCAAAGCTCTGCCATGGTGCGGTGCAAATAAAATATCGACCTTTGGCCATTTCACTTGGTCTTTAATCTTATCCAGAAAATCTTGCTCCATATCTCCCATCCACATAGCAACAACATTGTTTTCAACAGAGTAGGTAAAAATTGGAGAAATATTATTAAATCCTTTACCATCTGTAACAGTGAGAAGTGCTTCCTTAAAATTCTCATTTGTTGTAATAGGCCACTTAAAATTGATCCCCGCACAGCCACGAGTCTCATCACCTATATTCATCCATTTTCGAGAACAGCCCGTGCTGACATAATAGGCATGTTCTCCGTCTCGAAGTGTGCAATAGTGCTTGAAATCTTCAGTTTCATCGGCCTTAACAGCACTATTTTTAACACAGTAGAAATTAACAATGCCTAATTGCTCATCCAAATATTTTAATCCCTGTAAATGATCCTCATCAGGATGAGTAGAAATAAAACGAACTATTCCTTTTTTGCTACTTTTATCCCTAATTTCTTGGGTAATTACCTCTTTGTTGCTATCATCCATACAACAATCAATAATAGAAAAATTATCACTATTATGATCAATATAAAACATATCACCTTCGCCTACAGAAAAAGACTTAATAATACTCATTGATATCCTCCTAAACAATCATAATCCTAAATCCTTTAAATACTTTGCCATTTGCGCTTGCACTTCAGCCAGTTCCGCCTCAATATTATTAATGTTTTGCTGCACCTCATCAATATCCACCAGTTTCTCCTCCTCAAAGGTATCCACATACCTTGGTATATTTAAATTGAAGTCGTTTTCCTTAATTTCTTCAAAAGGAGCCACATAGCTGTACTTTTCTATGTTCTGTCGCGCTTCATAAGTACTGACGATACGTGCAATATCGCTGTCCCGCAGAATATTCTGGTTTTTACCCTTCTCAAAATTTCTATCCCCAGAAGCATCGATGAACAGCACATCCCGATAGTTTCGATTCTTCTTAAACACTAAGATACATGCGGGGATACCAGTACCGTAAAATAAATTGGCCGGTAAACCGATAACCGCATCTAACAGGTTCATCTCCACAAGCTGACGGCGGATTTTTCCCTCGCTAGCTCCACGGAATAAGACACCATGGGGCAGTACCACCGCCATGCGGCCATTTTCTGCATCCAGGCAAGAAAGCATGTGCAGCACAAAGGCGTAGTCGCCTTTGGAAGTAGGCGGTACCCCCCAATCAAAACGGTGATACTGATCCAGTTCAGCAGACATTTTTTTCTTGCCCTTACTGTCTACTTCAGCTTCCGATAGGAAACCACTATCCCACTTGTCCAGACTGAATGGGGGATTCGCCACTACCACCTGAAACTTCATTAAGTTGTCATTTTCAATATTCTGAGGATTAGAAAGGGTATCCCCCTGCCAGATACGAGCATCATCCACACCGTGCAAAAACATATTCATGGTGCAGAGAGCCCAAGTCTGTGCATTGAGTTCCTGACCATAAATAGCCACTTTGCCGCTGAGGACTTTTTTGTACGCTTTCAGCAACAAACCACCACTCCCGCAGGTAGGGTCGTAGATACGATCGTTCTCTTTAGGCTGTACCAATGAAGCTACCAACTCAGAAACCTGACTAGGCGTAAAGAACTCTCCGCCCTTCTTTCCAGCGTCAGAAGCAAACATAGCAATCATATACTCATAGGCATCCCCAATGATATCGGCAGAACCCAGTTGACTGGGACGCAAATCTAAACTGTTAAAATCCTCTAGTAGATTCCGCAGAGTTGCATTTTTCTCTTTGGGGTCACCAAAATCCACCTGCGAGTTAAAGTCAATGGCTCGGAATACATTGCGCAACTTTCCGCTGTTGCGTTCCTCAATATGATTCAAAGCTACATTGATTTTTTGACCAATTTCCGCATCATTACGGTTGATGTAAAGATAGTTGAAAGTGGACTGCTCGTCCATTGCAAAACGCTCTCGGTTCATGGCTCGATCTACCCGGCGCATATCGCCGTCATATTGCTTGATATATTCATCTCGTTTTTCCTTAGAGACATCGCTAAGGTATTTCACAAATAGCATGGAAAGAATATAATCCTTATAGCGGGAACTATCAATCTTTCCACGGAAACTGTCACAGGCATTCCACAAGACCTGCTCAATATCTTTTCTCGTTGTCATCTTCATTTTCCTTTCTTTGCTCTTTTGTACGCCTGATCCAGCAAGTTCGAATACAACTTTTCTTTTTCTGCTGACAACTCTTTAAGTAGCTGGCGTTCCTTCTTTGCCAGCAAATTTATTTGTCCGATTTTTTGCTGAATCTCAGCAGGAAGAAGCGTAAGCTCAAATTCCATTAGAAATTTTGCTTTTACCGCACCAAGCATATTGCTGGTCGTGTTTTCGTAAATTTTATGCTTCATCTTTTGAGTATTTAGCAGCCAAAAAAGATACTCTGGAAGCAACTGTTTATCCTCTATTCGGATCACCACAAAGTTTGAGGAGATTACCATTCCCGATGTAGTATCATCAATCAAAACTGCCGTATAAGGTGCAGTGAGACGAACAACAATATCTCCCTGTCGAGAGAGGTACTCTTTCTTCAGTGACTCTCTCGCTTCGTAGATATCCACCTTGTTTAAGTCAATGTTACCCTCCTGTTCAATGCAACGTAAATTGATTAAAGGATAGCGATAATCTGTAAGTTCCTTGGATTGCTTTCTTGACAAAACCAATCCAGTACGAACACTCGCAAGGTCCTGCAATTTCATCCTCTCACCTCATTTGTCATGTCTAATAAATAACAGATATTATCTAAAAACTCTTTTTAGCTAAACCTATTATATTCTAACCAACTGAATATGTCAATAATAATTGTCATGCTTCAAAAATGACATTTTAAAATATCATACCTCGTACGCTTACTCGTTACATTAAGCTCCCATTTTTCATAAAGCATTATTTTACAAACTTTTTAATATATTTCATATGGTTTTCCGTTCCATAAAATAGGATTTATTCGAACTCGACTTTTATATTTGTACAGTTGCGAATAACATATATTATTGATTTACCTTTTATCCCTTTTTGTTATTGCTTATATATGATTCACTTCTTTCATAATGTAATTTTTACTCTATTTGTAGAGAATATAACCGAATCTTATTCACCAAATATTTCTATCTTTCTATTTTACCAGTGTAACAGTTCCCTTTATAGATCACAAATTGTTCCTTTCGTCTTTTATAACCATATAGTCTTTTTACTACACCATTTACTACACCATTTACTACACCATTTTTTCAAAAAATGACGATTTTTGACGCTCCCAGACAAAAAGTAAGAACCCGCAAAAGCCTTGTAAAATAAGGCTTTACGGGCTCTGACACCACAGGACAAAACCACCCCAAACGAGCCAAGAGGTGAGTGCTAATTTTTTTAATATTTTTTGCAAACCCAGTAAAATCAATGATTTGCAGACATCTAAGTTATCCAAAATCATCACTTTTTCGAGGTTTGACACCAGTTTGACGCCAGTTTTTTCTTTTCTGATTGATTATTCCTGATAACCGGACGGATTCAGGTCATTCGTCTTTGCTATTTCCATTATGCTATACATGATATCGCTGAATTTCATATATATGGTTAAAATGTAAAGGGATACGGATATTCTCTTCAAAAATATCTTGCAAAAACAAAATGCAGGTTTTGTAAATACCTGTCATGGCCTGTCCACTTTAATTCAATGAAATAGTCTAAATATCTACCTACTAAATATATACAAAGTTTAGGGAGTAAAAATATACAAGAACATTTGGTGCTTGATCCCACTATAGAAACCATTTAGCAAGGGCATAAGATTTTCTGTGTCAATGGGAAAAGTCTTCTTTGATAAGAAACAAATTTGTATAATTGTCTTGTCGGAACATCTGCTTTTTTGCTGCCGAATCACTTATCTGTTTATAGGCTTACCCATTTGACTCATGTTATACATGAATTTTAATTTTTATAGCACAAATAGCGACATCAGTAAACCCTTTTTTTGTGGGCTCTGCCCACGCCCAGCCTCAGAAATAAGCTGAGATTTTCTGGGAATACTATAGATGCCGGAGGAATAAGGCGAAGACAGGAGCTGGATGTTTTTACATCCACTCCTGTTTTCTGTTTATAGGTATGTTGTACCTTATAATGGATAGCTATCATTATATTCCATATTTTTCTTCGCGCATTCTAAAGGCATTTTCAATTAAAGTAGCCCTGCTCTCCTCTGCACCGGAAAGCTCTTTTTTTAATCTATTCTGTTTTTCGGCAAGAGGCTTACATTCTTCAGCTTTTTTTACTAAATCACTGTATTCATCAACAATATCTTGGCTTGACATATCTTGAACGCCTTCCATAGATTTAAGTGATTGTTTTAGCTGGTCATCATATTCTGATTTTCCATCTTCCCATTTTTTCTTATGATCACTAAATGATTGTTTCAATTTTTTAAGCAATCCATCATATTCTGGAGGAAAAAGACAAACCATATGGATTTTTTCAGCGCTTGATATTTCAAAGCCCGGAAAAACCATTATTCCCGCATTTTGAAGACAAATTCTCAATGAAGCAGACGAATCAACAGAACCATGATCCGCAAGTCCCACAACCGAAATATCATTAGCCTGGCACCGCTCTAATATTTGCCGATTATATTCCAGCTCATCTTGAGGAATATTTCCTCTATACTTAGCATAAGAAAAAGAATTGACTTGTAAAGCACATTTATAATATTTAGCTTTTTCACCCATTTTACTCTACCCCCAGCGCCTTAAACACTGCATCTTCCGCACTATTATAAAAGATAATATTAAAGCTTCCCATCAGCTCCGCCGGAACACTTCCCAAATCTCCGGCAGAAGTAATTGGCAGTAATATCTTTTTTGCTCCGCTACACCGACATAGATGAGCTTATTTTACTCTCTCACTACATCTCTCCATCATTTTTACTACACTATTTCTGCAAAAAGCAAAACCATTTAACACACCCGAACAAAAATAAAAGGGGCCGCACACCAATTTTTGATCATTGATGCGGAACCCCTGCAATAAAATGCCGCTTCCCATGCCTCTGTCACGATATGTTACTTCTCCTCCAAAGCCTCATTATCCAGCTCTTCAACTTCTTCCGGAGTCATTTCAAGAAGATCCGCGATCATCGCAAGGCTCATCCCCTTCTCCTTCTTTTTCCTGATAAGCTTCTGCAGAACGCTTCGCTCTCCCTGCGTCTTTCCCTGTTTTATTCCCTGCTCTATTCCCTGCTTTATTCCCTGCTCTATTCCCTGCTCTATTCCCTGCTTTATTCCCTGCTCTATTCCCTGCTTTATTCCCTGCTATATTCCCTGCTTTATTCCTTGTTCTCTCCCCTGCTTTATTCCCTGCTTTATTCCTTGTTCTCTCCCCTGCTCTATTCCTTCTTCCCTTCCAAGCTTCAGACCATACTCCCTTGCACTCTTCATCTGTGAATTATAATCTCTTATCGCTTTTTGACGGGCCTCATACTCCATCCTTTTCTGTTCATCCATACTGAGCTTCTTCAGTTCATCATATGCCTCTTCAATATACTCGTCTGTCTTCGCCATATCTTCGAACTCCTTTCGGTTCTTCCCGCCAAAAAAGCGCATCCAGCGGATAACCCCTTCTTCATTCTGATCCCCGGGAGGCAGCTTTTTCAATTCAAGGATATGAAGCTCCATCAGATCCGTATACTGTTCTCCGGTTTCCACATCACAGAAAGCAATCTTCCGGTAACACTTTTTATCCTGAGGAAAATGGATGAAATCCAGGATGCTTACATGAATGCATTTCTTCAGCACATCATAATCTTCTCCCTCTTTAATCTGCCCGCTGTACGTTTTGCTCACATAAAACAGTACCCGGCTGGACCAGTAGCCAAAATAAGCGACCTGCATCTCCATATTGATTTTTGATCCGTCCTCCATCTCCACCATCACATCAAGAATCCCCAGCTTTGCATCTTTTGATTCTTTCTTTGTGGCATTCGGAATGAGTGTTGTCTTTCTTATTGTCTTCGGATCTTTTCCCATGATCGCCGCAATAAATCCTTGTCTGACTTTCGGATTCTGCATCAATTCTTTAAAACAGAAATCCACGGTGGGAAGCATAATAAAATTTTCACTGTTTCTTTTGTCCATATATCTACCTCCTATCTTACCACGTTCTCCATTTGAAAAAAACAGAAACCTTGGAATGTTCGGACAGATCTGTCCGCAAGAACCTGACTGTTCAGATTATCAGAATACGCTCCGTACTCCGGAGCATGGCCGGAAGCTTCGATAAGATAAATTTCCGGACCGCTTAAGATTTTCTCAGATACAAAGGCACCCGAACCAGGAACTGTTTCGGATGCCTCTACAATACCATATCAGATTTTCAGATACAACAGCCGGACAGTATAAAATCCGGTTATCAACAAACTTACACGAGTTATAAAAAGTTATCCACAGAGGATTGCTTACCAGCTGCATCTTCCACAGTTCGTACACGGAATACAGCTTCTCTTTTTAATTTCAGCTTCCCAGGGCAGAATTTCCACGGAAGACGCTTCTGATTCAGGAATTATCCACTGCTGATCTCTCACCTGAAAACAGATTTCCCCTTTGTCCATTCGGATCTGTACAGGATCAATATGAATGATTTCCGGATGCATGCAGTTCTGATAAAGGATCGGTGAAATTTCCGTTTCCCCGTTTCTGATCCGGAAGACATGAGAAGCAGTAATGATTACAAGTCCGCCGTCTTTTTCTTCCGTAATTCCCGGCGGCAGCACACATGGATACGGATACTCCATATCTACCCTTATCGTTCCCATCTCTGTCTGCCTTTCCACTGCTTTTCTTTCGTTTTCAGTCTTTCCGCTATCTGATAAATTTTTCTTATCTTTCATTTTCTGAATTTCCTTTCGGCTTTTCATTGCTTTTTCTATTATATCTTATTCACAATCTGATGTATAGAAGTCGTATACGGTTAAGCGGCTCTCCATATCCGCTTCACTGCAGCGTCTGACCCCTGACCAGATCTTATTTTCTCTGACTGGATTTATAAAACCTCCTTCCGGTCATACGTCCATCTCCCTCATATTTTTCATCATACATGTTTATCCGGCCCATTACAAGATTTTCACCCCACGGCAGACGAATCCTCTCAATCGGTTTAATTTTTTCTTAATTAAAGGCCGCATAAGTTGAACCTGCCTGTACTTTCATATATAATCGAGAAATCAGGCTGAAAAAGCCGTAATTTAACCGGAGGTTTCCATGAAATACCTGATTGATTTTGCCGTTCTGGCTCTTTTATATGTTTTTGTATTTTTCAGAAAATGGAAAATAAAAGGAACTGATGTACTGCTTGTCAACACACTGATGTACGTATATCTTTCTTTCGTGCTGTACTTTACCCTGATGCCTGTCATAACATCTGTCCCGCTTATTCTGAATCATTCCTATGTGCCTGTGAATCTGGTACCGTTTATAGACGTTTCAGAAGGGAGAGGGGACTTTATAAGACAGGTAGTCCTGAATATCATTATGACTATCCCATTCGGGTTCCTGTTCCCTTTAACCCGGAATCGGACTGTTAAGTTTGGCCGGACCGTACTTTTCTGCTTTCTGATGAGCCTGGGCATCGAGGTGCTGCAGCCGCTGATCAATGATTTCAGATCTTCCGATATTACGGATCTGATTACGAATGTAACCGGCGGAATTATCGGATACATCCTTTCCCTTATTTTCAGGCCGGTTACATTTAAAGTTCTGGACCATGTAAAAAAGAGGGTCTGCGCTTAATATGTCAGACCCTCTTCCCCGCAGATACCCCGGTTCTTTATCATCCGGCGGTTTTCTCCCGGGCCGGCTCTCCTTCCAGTTTCCATCTCATCAGCAGCTTTCCCAGCTGTTTCGCAATCAGTCCCACCAGCAGCGCCGCCGCCACGGTTCCTTCTCTTACGCCCTGCAGACGGCCGGTAAATCCAAGCGACAGGACACATGCGATCACAACAAGGGTTACGTCAAATCCGACTTTCATATATCCGAATTTGATCTTCGGAAGCACTTTGCAGATCGCCAGTACAACGCCCTCTCCGGCCAGCACAACCACGCCGGCCTTTACTTCCAGGCTGACGCCCACTGCCACCAGCAGGATTCCGATCAGACAGACAATCCACTGCTGCCAGTATGTACTGCAGCGGACGCCCTGAACCGCCCACACGCCGAAATCGGTCAGATACCCGAAGAAAAACGCCACCGGCAGCTGCATCAGCTGGATCGGATGATAGTTTCTTCTTAATATCAGAATCTGCAGGAGAATAAATACACAGTGCATAACGATCGTAGCCGTCCCCACCGTCAGCGGCGTGAACAGGCTGACCACATAAGGTACACTTGAAATAGGGGATGTCCCCAGACTTGCTTTAATAGAAAAAGCCACACCAAAAGCCATAATGGAAAGGCCCACAAGAAGAAGCAGATACCGCTTCGCAATATAAACAGGTAATTTGTTCAATTTTCCTCATTCCTTTCATAAACATGAACAAAGCCCGGCACCTGAGATGCCGGGCTTCTGATGACGTTCTGTAATTTTCAATCCTGTTATCTCTTACTTATGATACCACGATTTTCTGAATTTCTCAAATTTCCCCCTTTGAGACATTTCATTTTCCAGGTCCTGTTTCGGACAGAGCTGCCGGTTCTGTCCGGCTGTTTCCGATTACGCCGCGCTTGTACGGTGGATCTGCTCTCTCTTCAGAGCCTGCTCATACTCTCTTAATTTCTGCCGTGCTTCCGGTCCGATATTCTGAGGAATCCGGATCTCAATCACAGCGTACTGGTCTCCTCTTACAGAAGGATTGCTCATGGATACAACGCCTTTTCCTCTCAGGCGGAGTTTTGTTCCAGGCTGTGTACCTTCTTTAATCCTGCATACTACGTCTCCGTAAATAGTCCGTATTCTGGCTTCTCCGCCGAATACAGCTGTTGTATACGGAATTCTGACGGTTGTATAGATATCCATTCCTTCTCTGCGGAATCCCGGTTTCTCCTGCACGGTTACTTTCAGAAGCAGATCGCCCGGTTCTCCGCCGCCGCTTCCCGGCATGCCTTTTCCTCTCAGACGGATGGACTTGCCGGATTCAATTCCTGCCGGAATCTTAATATCCAGTGACTGTTCCTTTCCGTCAGAGCCTCTCAGATGAATCCGCTTTGTACCTCCAAGTACTGCCTCATCAAAGGTCACATCGATATCGGCATGAAGGTCTTCTCCCTTCATCTGAAATCCTCCGGAGCCATATCCGCCAAAGCCGCTGCCTCTTGTGCCGCCGCTGTGAAAGCCGCTGTTCTGGAAACCGCTGCTCCAGAATCCGCCGGATGTACCGCCGGATGTTCTTCCGGAAGTGCTTCCGCTAAATCCGTTTCCGAATATATTACGAAGGAAGTCATCCATGTCTTCGCCGCCTTCAAAATGAAATTCCTGGTAGCTGCCGCCCGGCCCGTAAGACTGCCGGTAAGTTCTTCCGCCCTGTCCGCCGAAGCCGCCATATCCGCCGCCGGCCTGAGGACCTCCTTCCTCAAATGCCGCATGGCCGAACTGGTCATACAGTTTTCTCTTTTTATCATCACTTAATACGTTATACGCTTCTGTAACTTCTTTAAATTTTTCTTCCGCCTGCGGGTTGCCTGTATTACTGTCCGGATGGTACTTTTTTGCCAGTTTTCTGTAAGCTTTTTTTATGGCAGCGCCATCCGCTCCCCTGCTGACGCCCAGCACATCATAATAATCTCTTTTTGCGCTCATTTCATTCACCCTCCTTCACAGTCTCTGCCGAAGAAAAACGAGAAACCTGTCCGCGGCCTCTCGTTCCCTTCCTTTCTATATATGAATCACCAGATCTGAATCTTTCAGTGTTCTATCTGTAATATAACACTTGAATTTTATCCTGTCAAGATCGGGATGTAAATAAGTTCTTTTTATTTTGTTGCAATTCCGTTAATTTTTCTTTTTCTTTTCTCTGACTCATTGACAGGGAAACCCAACTTCTATATACTTTTTTCTATCGGCTTTCTGAAGGATACCGCGGCCCGGCAGCCCCCGGACAGAGTTTACAGGAGACACCGGGCAGTCTTTTCAGCGCCGTATCGCACATCTGTCAACCATGTTTATGAAAAAGGAAGATACCAATGAATTCAGAAAACAAAACAGAAAATAAAATTTTAACGATTCCCAACCTGCTCTCCCTGTTCCGGCTGATTCTTATCCCGGTAATTGTCTGGCTGTACTGGGTCCGGAAAGATTACTTTCCCGCCGGAGTCCTGCTGATTGTTTCCGGCCTGACTGATCTTGCGGACGGATACATTGCCCGGCGCTTTCATGCAGTCAGCAACGTAGGGAAAATCCTGGATCCCATAGCGGACAAGCTGACCCAGGCGGCTATGCTCTTCTGCCTGGTTACCCGCTTCCCGCTGATGGCGGCGCCTTTTGGCTTTCTTGTAATTAAAGAAATCTTTATCGGCACAACCGGTCTGCTGATGATCCGCAAAACAGGAAAAGTTGTGGGAGCGGACTTTCACGGCAAAGTGGCTACGACACTGCTCTACGCCATGATGATCCTTCACATTTTCTGGATCGATATCCCCTCCACTGTTTCCGCCGTGTCAATCCTGATCTGTCTGGTATCCATGGCCTTCACCCTGCTCACCTACGGATCAAGGAACATGCGGGTACTTCAGGGACAGGAAAAACTGGACGAAAAATAAATCTGCCTCTTGACAACGGTGCTATACTATAGTTGTAGCAAAGAAATACACTTAACAAGACCTATTTGTTCGTACAAAGTGGAAGGCTGCTAAGCGTGATTCAGTGATTGGAGGAAAAGATAAATGAATACTTTAAAAGCTGAAAAAAGAGACATGACAATCAAAGCCAAGAAACTTAGACGTGAAGGATTTGTTACGGGATGTATATTCGGCCGTGAACTGACAGAATCAATTCCGCTGCAAATGGAAAAAGCTTCGATCGAGCGTCTTCTGAAAACAGAAGGCAAGGGCGGACAGGTTATGCTGGAAGTAGACGGCAAGACATACGACGCACTGATCAAGGAAATTGATTTTAACCCGCTCAAAGGTACCATTGACGAAGTTGATTTCCAGGCTCTGGTAAGCGGAGAGAAAGTTCACTCCACCGCAGAGATTCATCTGCTCAACCATGAGAAACTGGAAGACGGAGTTGCACAGCAGATGCTCCACGAAGTATCCTTCAAGGCTCTTCCGTCTGCGCTGGTTGATAAAATCCAGATCGATATCGGAGATATGAAGCCTGGTGATACACTGAAAGTCAAGGATCTTGATATTGCCAAAGACAAGGACGTAGACCTTCTGACAGATCCGGAAGATGTTGTCGTAACCATTACAGAGGTACACGCAGCTGCAGCAGAGGATGCTGACGAGGAAGAGGAAGCAGCCGAATAAGGAGCAGATTCCTTTCATCCGGAATTCTGAGGAGTCAGTTTTCCGGAATGTATTCCACATACAATAAAAAAGGATTCAGAATCGTAAAAGGTTCTGAATCCTTTTTTATGCTTTATAATACAGATAACAGGGTCCGGCCTTCCAGCCGGAACGCCGGACCCGCATTTCCACCCTTGTAAGAAAACATCTTCTGTATCGGTTCGCTCCTTCTAGAACGGGCCGTATCCGATTCCGTATGCGATCATTACCATCACAAATGCGCTGACTATAAATCCTAGATAAATCTTCCAGCAGAATTTCAGCCAGGAGCCGTAATCGACTCCGCACATAGACAGCTGGATCACTGCGCTGCCCGGCCAGAAGCTGTTTGTAATGCCATCGCCGTACTGATATGTCAGTACCAGTACCTGCTGGTTGATATTGAGGATCTTGCCCAGCGGCTGCAGGATCGGCATGACAATAACCGCCTTTCCGCTTCCCGATACAACCAGGAAATTAAAGAGCGTCACAAAGATAAATATGATCAGAAGCGCAAGGATCGCGCTCTTATTCTGCAGAAGCTGCGCCATTCCATGCACAATGGTATCCATAATGCACGCCTGATTCATCAGCACGACTACTGACTGGGCAAGTCCCACTGCAAACGCTGCGGCAAATACCCGGACCGCACCTTTACAGAAGAGCTGGCACGCCTCGCTGGGTCCGAACCGGAAAATCACTGACAGCAGGATTCCCATAATTATATAGATCGCCGCAATCTGGGGGAAGGACCATCCCAGTCGGATGCAGCCGTATCCCTGAGCAATAATAATTCCCAGGAAGACAAGAAGCCCCAGCACTTTTCTCACTGTCATTTCTTCCGCATCCGTCATCTGATCCCCTGCTTTCATATTCATATATTCATCCTTCATCAGGCTCAGTTCCGGATTTTTCTTGATTTTCCGGCAGTATGCGTAAAGTCCCGCCAGGCCGATCACGTAGAATACCACCAGTCCTGCAGCACGGAACCCGATTCCTGAAAACAGCGGCAGCCCCACGATCTGCTGGGCCACTCCGGTGGTAAAGGTATTCATCAGTCCGGAAGTAAATCCCACCGTACTTCCCACAATCGCAAGTCCGGTTCCGACCATCCGGTCATATCCCAGCGCAAATCCGATGGTTACGGCAAGGGGATAAAACGGATATGCCGCTTCGCCGTATCCCAGTACGCCGAAGATCACAAAGATTGTATAGAAGATGCAGACCACGGAAAATTCTTTTCCCTTTGTCTTCTTCAGAATCGCGTTGATCCCGGCTCCGAAAGCTCCGCTGACCTCCAGAAGATAAATCACTCCCGAACTGATAAAAAGCGTACCCATAATCGTAGCGCCGTTTACGAATCCGGTATACACTGCTTCAAAATAATCCATGAATCCAATGGGATTCTCATTTTCAACATAAGAAAATGTATCCGGATCAATTACGGTAATTCCCGCGCTGTCCTCGATCCTCTCATACATTCCGCTTGGTATTATGTAGGACAGCACTACGATAAACAGCATAATAACAAGAAGAATGATAAATACATGGGGCATGTGAAAGCCCTTTTTTACTGCTTTCTGTTTCATTTTTTCTTCTCCCTCCCGTGGTCTCTCAGCCAGGATACCGCCACATTGGCGTGCACTGCCGCTCCCAGCGGCAGTACAGCTTCATCCAGCACCATTCTGGGGCTGTGAAGCGGAGCATTTCCCGGCGCTCCTGCTCCGATAAATGCGAACATGCCCGGAACCTGTTCCGTCACATATCCGAAATCCTCTGTTCCTGTCATGGGAGGAATCTGTTTCACATTGTCCTCTCCCACAATTTCACTGATATAGGGCACTGCCTCCCGGCAGAACGTCCCGTCCGTCCAGGTACAGGGCGTATGGAAAACAGTCATTTCGTATTCACCGTTCCATGCCTTTACATAGTGATCCACCAGTTCCGGAATCCGCCGGGTCAGACGGGCTGCCGCCTCCACATCCTGGGTGCGCAGTCCGATATGAAGTTCCGCCTCATCCGGTATAATATTCACCGCAGTTCCTCCCTTCGCTACCCCGCAGGTCAGTGCCACGGTAGCGGCCGGATCTGCCTCCCGGGTCGCCAGAAGATTCACTGCCTGGTAAAGCTGATTCATAATCATCAGCGGATCCACGCAGAGCTGGGGCTGGGAACTGTGTCCCCCTTTGCCTTTTATCTTTACAATAAATGTATCCAGGGAAGACGAGTTGACTCCTACCGAATATCCTACCTGGCCGGTGGGATCCACGGACTGCACGTGCAGGCCGAAGGCTACATCCGGTTTCGGGTTTTCCAGAGCCCCGTTTTCCACCAGGATACGGGCTCCCGCGCCAGTTTCCTCCCCGGGCTGGAACATCAGCTTTACTGTTCCTTCCAGCTCATCTTCCATTTCCTTTAAGATCTGTGCAGCTCCCAGCAGCATGGCCGCATGACTGTCATGGCCGCACATGTGGCTGTATCCGCTTTCCGAGCGGAAGTCCAGATCATTTTCTTCCCGGAGAGGAAGGGCATCTATATCTGCACGCAGCAGGATACAGGGTTCTCCCTTCCCGATTACAGCGGTTACTCCTGTGGCCCGCTCCATCCGGGGAAACCCTGCACTGATGTAATCTTCTGTCATCTTCTCCGGCAGCGGTCCCCCGCAGGGCTGCCAGGAAATTCCCATCTGATCCAGCCGGCTGCAGATATAGGCGGTAGTCTGAGGCACATCGGTTCCGATTTCCGGAATCTGATGCAGATATCTCCGGTCCTCTCTGATCTGTCCGAACAGTTCCTCCGCCCGTTTCTTTATCCTTCCGGCTGTCTTCTGCTCATTTTCCATAATGATCTCCTTAAAATACAAAGAACTCCGAATTTCTGACATTCCACCTTCGGAGTTCTTTTTATAATTATAACTGTTAATGAATAATTATTCTAATGTTATCACTTTCCCCGGAATTTATCAATGTTTCTGTTAAGATTTCGCAAAATTATGTAAAATTATGTCTGATATTCACAGCCCCGGATCTGATCCGGAATTTCTCTCCGAAAGTGAATCACATCCTGACAAATCGCTCTACTTCTGGTATGATTATAACATCGGCATGTGAAATGCTGAGCCGTTTTAAACAAAAGGAGTGTGAAATATTATGTCATCAGACAGACACTTATTTATGAATGGAAATATTTTTACCTCTGACAGCGAACAGCCTTACGCGGATGCGATGACCGTGGAAAACGGACGTATTCTCTGGATCGGAAAGCAGTCGGAAATACCGGACTCTCTCTCCTCCTGTTCTTCTGTCACTGATCTGGGCGGCCGGAGAGTTATTCCCGGATTTATCGACGCCCATATGCATCCGGCCATGCTGGCAGACATGCGCAAACAGATTACGGTTATGCCTCCGGAGATCAATTCTATCGAAGAACTTGTGGCAGCCATAAAAAGGCGCCGGGAAACACAGAAAGAAGGGGAATGGATCAGCGGCTGGGGCTATGACGAACACGGCCTGAAGGAACAGCGCTCTCCGAACAGATACGACCTGGACCGGGGCTGCAGCGATTCGCCGGTCTATATGCTGCGCACCTGCGCCCATATCTGCTGTGTGAACAGTATGGCCCTGAAACTGGCAGGGATTGACCGGAACACACCGGATCCGCCGGGCGGTGAAATCGAGCGCGGTGAAGACGGAGAGCCTACCGGCGTACTCAAAGAAAATGCCCGCAGCCTTGTCTCTGTCCTGCTGCCCCCTGAGTCCCGGGAACAGAAAGTGCAGAATCTTCTGGAGCTGGGCGATCTGCTCACCTCCCAGGGCATTACAGCCATCTGCGATATGGGCAACCTGGACCACGAAGACAATCTGCCCATCTATGAGGCGGCAGCAGAAAAGGGCTTCCGCCAGCATGTAGGCGTCTATTATATGTGGGATTTCTTTGCGGATGACAAAGACTTCCATATACCGCCGGAACTTCTGGACCGGAGCCGTTCCATTTTCGCAGCAGGGCTGAAGCTGATCGGCGATGGCAGCGTCTCCGGGCGGACTGCCTGGATGAACCGGCCTTACCCCGGCACAGATGATGAATACGGCATTTCCGTATGCAGTGATGATCTGGTGGAATCTGCCGTTTCCTTCTGTAAGAAAAACCACTGTCAGCTCTCCATGCACGCCATGGGCGGACGGACAATCTCCCGGATGATCGACCGGGCCTGCCGGGAAGAAAAATGGACACCGGATGGCATCCCCTACGTCAGAATCGAACACGCCACAGATCCCTCCGACGACAGTCTGAAAAAGGCCGCCGGACATGGTATTTCTTTTGTGACACAGCCCATTTTCCTGTACGCCGAAAGCAAGAGCTATCTGTCCAATCTGGGGCAGGAATGGACCCGCCGGTGCTACCCCATCCGCCATATTCTGGAGGAAGGCGTTGTACTTGGATTTTCTACAGATGCTCCGGCTACTTTCTGGGCCGTGCCTTCTGATCCCTTCCCGGGCATCAAACTGGCGGTAACCCGCACCGCGGCTGACGGCACCGACTGCGGCAGAGATCAGGCGGTAGACGCAGAAACCGCCGTAAAACTTTACACCGATGGAGCAGCACAGGCCGCAGGCTTCCCGGATATGGGAAAACTCATTCCCGGATATCGGGCGGACTTTGCAGTACTCAGTGATGATATTCTGCATATTTCTCCGGAAAAGATCGATCAGATCCAGGTGGAGGAAACTTATATCAGCGGAGAATGTGTTTACCGCCGGAACGGAAAATAAACATCGAATAATGAAAGAAAAGAGGAAAGATATATGTTTGAATTACCACGCTACAAAGAACCTGATTTTTCAGATTCCAGATTTGCTAACGCGCCGGACGCCGCATGGGAAGAAGTAACTATTGACGGCGTTGCCCCGGAAAACTATCACAGTACGTCCATGTATCCGGAGTATTTTAAGATAAACGGAACCTGGACCCTTGCCAGAGAAAGCCGGATGGACTCCAGTGTCGTCCTCCGGGACAGCGGAGAGCTGGATGTAGTGGAAAACCGCAACCTGAAAAAGGGAGACAAAGTCATCCTGGGACGTACCGAAAACGGGGAGGAAGGCATCTATCTGCACAGCACCGGCTTCGAATCCCCGGAGGAAACAGAAAGTGATCAGTTCGTATTCCGCCAGGGCCGAAGCAGAGAGACCTCCTTCGCCCGGGACTATGACCGTTTATTTGAGCTGCTCAGATATGAAAAGGAGCACGGAAACATTCTCTGGGTTATGGGACCTGCTTTCTCCTTTGACGCTGACGCCAGAAGAGCTATGCAGGCCATGATAGAGCACGGATATGTGGACGGTCTTATGGCCGGAAACGCCCTGGCCACCCACGATCTGGAAGGTTCCATGTTCCACACAGCTCTGGGACAGGATATCTACACGCAGAAATCCCATCCCAACGGCCACTACAATCATCTGGATGTCATCAACCGGGTACGCAGAAGCGGCTCCATCGCCCGGTTTGTGGAGGACTATAACATTGACAACGGAATCATGTACAGCTGTGTAAAAAACAATGTTCCTTTTGTTCTTACCGGTTCTATCCGAGATGACGGACCTCTGCCGGAGGTTATCGGAGACGCTTACGCGGGACAGACTGCAATGCGCGGCATGGTGAAGAAAGCCACCACTGTAATCTGCCTTGCCACCATGCTCCATACTATTGCTACAGGAAACATGACTCCCTCCTACCGGGTACTGGAGGACGGCACAGTCCGTCCGGTCTTCCTCTACACCGTAGACGCAGACGAATTCGTGGTAAACAAACTGCTGGACAGAGGCAGCCTGGCAGCCACAACAATTGTAACCAATGTACAGGACTTCATTATGATCGTAGCCAAAGGAGTGGGGATTCTGTAATCTGCGGCTGACGGAGGCTGAGATCCGGAGATCGGCCGAAACCACCGGGATACCGGGAATGGGAGACGTATTCCGGGGGAAGAGGTGGGGAAGTTCGGTTCCGTTACCACGGCTAAGTAAAACTAACAACCGGGAATCAGGCTAAAAACAAGATTCACAATGGCAACTCGCGTTCCGCTCGAACAGTCCCATTGTGAATCTTAACGCCTGATTCCCGGTTTTAAGTTTTACTAAAGCCGTTCAAAAGTCACCGACCTCCCCCACCTCTTCCCCCGGAAAGCCGCATCCATCCGTCCGTATCCCGCCGCTTTCTGCGGTTCTTCGGACAATCAGACTCCTCGTCAGCTGCAGATCACAGTAAAAAATAGGCTTCGCCTATTCAACTCCCCCTGCCCCTCAATCATGAGGGGTT
>ERZ1643247.1160-NODE-1160-length-26210-cov-22.513936_pt1 | contig 26210 bp, 18 predicted proteins | sample MGYA00579264_ERZ1643247 | MGnify/ENA primary metagenome ERZ1643247 (study PRJEB29033, sample SAMEA4952262) | chicken gut metagenome | biome: Broiler Chicken; feature: Gastrointestinal Tract; material: Caecum | place: Ireland | collected 2018 | study: Broiler... | reverse complement strand
AAGACGGCTGCATCGTCCCTGCGGATATGCGCATCATTCAGGATTCCAACATGAAAGTGCAGGAAGCGGCGCTTACGGGCGAGAGCGTTCCCTCCGAAAAGGACGGCCCGACCGTTCTTTCCGAAGACGCGCCTTTGGGCGACCGCGTAAATATGGCGTACAGCTCGTCTATTGTCATGTACGGAAACGCGACGGGTATCGTCGTCGGAACGGGCATGAATACCGAGGTGGGCAAGATCGCGGATATGCTCGATGAACAAGACGAAACGGATACCCCGATCAAGCGCAAACTCAATTCCGTCGGTAAAATTCTCAGTCTCGTCGGGCTCATCGTCTGTGTGCTGATCTTCGCCATCGGGCTTATCAACGACGGTTGGAGCGCATGGGTGGATTATGTCTTTATCGCGATCTCTCTTGCGATCTCCATTATTCCGGAAGGGTTGCCCGCTACGAGTACGATCGTAATGGCGCTCGGCGTGCAGCGCATGGCAAAAAAGAACGCGCTCGTCAAAAGTCTGCCTGCCGTGGAAACGTTGGGCAGCGCCACCGTCGTGTGCTGCGATAAAACGGGCACGCTGACCCTCAATAAAATGACGGTGACGCACGTTGCGGTCGCGGACGATTTCAATGAGGGGATCGCAACGCCCGTAGACGCGCTTTCCGCAAAATCCGGCAAAGAAATGTACGGCGACATTATTTCTGCGTCCGCCCTCTGCGTCAATGCGAAAAAAGATCCCGACAATCCCGGCAATATTTTGGGCGATCCTACGGAAGGCGCGCTCGTCTATCTGGCAGAAAAGTTCGGGATCGATTCGGAAGCGTATGAAGAAGATAACCCGCGCATGTTCGAGCAACCCTTCGACTCCGACAGGAAACGCATGACGGTCATCAACGAGATGAAGTCAGAAAGGGAGGGCTCCGCTTCGAAACTTATCGCCTACACGAAGGGCGCGGTAGACGAGATGTTGCCGCTTTGCACCAAATTTCAGACGGCTGACGGCGTGAGGGACATGACGGACGCCGACAGGGAAAAGATCCTTGCCCTCTGCAACAAGATGAGTTCGGATGCGCTCCGCGTGCTCGGCTTTGCCAAAAAGGAGTGGGACGCCGTACCCGACGAAGAAGGCGCAGACATCGAATACGATATGACTTTTATCGGCGTTACGGGTATGATCGATCCGCCGCGCAAAGAGGTCATCAAGGCGGTGGAGACCTGCCATGAAGCGGGTATCCGCGTCATCATGATCACGGGCGACCATAAGGTAACAGCCATGGCGATCGCAAAGCAGCTGCACATCTTCCGCGAGGGGAATACCGTCATTTCCGGTTCGGAACTGGACGACATGACCGACGAGCAACTCGACGAAGCGGTTAAAAATTGTGTCGTGTTCGCGCGCGTTTCTCCTTCGGATAAATTGCGCATTATCCAGTCGCTCAAACGTACGGGCGAAGTCGCCGCCATGACGGGCGACGGCGTCAACGATTCCCCCGCGCTCAAAGAAGCGGATATCGGCGTCGCCATGGGCATCACGGGCACCGACGTCGCGAAAGACGCGGCGGACGTTATCCTGCTCGACGACAATTTCACGACCATAGAGTATGCGATACGCGAAGGGCGCAGGGTATACCGGAACATTCAGAAGGTCATTCAGTTTCTCGTTGCGGGCAACATTGCCGAAATACTTATTTTATTTATTGCCGTTTGCGCGGGAATGAGCGAAATGCCGATCGAAGCAGTGCATATCCTGCTCATCAATCTCGCGACAGACTCGTTGCCGGCCGTGGCGCTCGGCGTCGATCCCGCGAGCGCGAACATCATGCGGCACAAGCCGATCAAGAGCGGTACTTTGTTTGAAAAGGGAATGATCTACCGGATCGTCCTGCACGGATTGTTTATATCCGCGGCGGCGTGGGCGGCTTACCTTATCGGAACGTTCTGCTTCGCGCACGACCATATGCAGGCAATGACGATGACCTTTATCGTTCTGTCCGTTTCGCAGCTCGCGCACGCGCTCAACCAACGGTCGAATACCGATTCCATCTTCAAAAGCGGGCAGGGGCACAACAAGTTCCTGTTTATAGCGCTTGCGGCGTCGGCAGCGATCGTTGCGATCGTCGTGTTCATACCGCCGTTGCAGGGATTTTTCAATCTTACAGACCTTACGTGGAAAGAATGGCTTGTCAGCTTGGCGCTGTCGCTGTTCCCGCTCGTTGCGGTGGAAATATCCAAAATATTTATCCGCCTGTATAATAAGAAGCACAGAAAAATCGCATAAAAAAACGCCGCTCCGGAAAGGAGCGGTGTTTTTTTATGTTCGGTTCAAGCAAAAATGCGCAGATCTTTGGAAATGATGACGGTAATAATATCCGCGACCCAAAAGAATAAAGTAATCGGCGGAATGAACTGCAGAATCCCGGTAATGATGTGCCCCCTGAGTATACGCGTGATGCCGCCGAGGATCCAGCTCGTGACCGGAATGATCGCCAAAATGATGTTGAGGATCCAGGGGAGCCCCAAATTGAGATAGCCTTTTCCGTGTTTTGCCATAAAAAATCCCTCCTTAAATACGATCGTACAGAAGAGCCGATCTTTTTATACTTTCATTATATACGTTCTTCGGAGCTTTGTCAACCGTGGTACAAAAAAAGCACGTGATTACAATGTCGGCGTGCCGAGCAAATTATTTGACAATCGCGCGGCAAAGGAATATAATGAATACATATGTATTTACGGCAACGGAAAGTTTTTTCGCCCGTTTTTTACCCACGTTAAATTCTCAAAGGAGAGAAAGTATATGAAAGTGCCCGAAATATTCGGCGAAAACGTGTTTGATCTGCAAGTTATGCAGGATAAGCTCCCCAAAGAGGTTTTCAAATCTCTCAAAGAGACGATAGAAAAGGGAGCGCTGCTCGACGCGAGCATCGCGGGCGTGGTCGCCAACGCGATGAAGGACTGGGCAGTAGAGAAAGGGGCGACCCATTATACGCATTGGTTCCAGCCCATGACGGGCGTCACCGCCGAAAAGCACGACAGCTTTATTTCGCCCACCAAAGACGGCAAGGCGATCATGGATTTTTCGGGTAAGGAACTGGTCGTAGGGGAGTCTGACGCGTCTTCTTTCCCGTCGGGCGGGGTGCGCGCTACATTCGAAGCGCGCGGCTACACCGCGTGGGATCCCACTTCTTATGCATTCATAAAAGACGGCACGCTGTGCATACCGTCCACATTCTTTTCATACAGCGGGGAGGTGCTCGATAAAAAGACGCCGCTTCTTCGCAGCATGCGCGCGCTCAACGAGCAGGCGCTGCGTATCCTGCGGCTCTTCGGCAATACTTCCGTCAAAAGAGTGTATCCGACGGTCGGCGCGGAGCAGGAATATTTTTTGATCGACAGAAAAATGTACGACGCTCGCAAAGATCTGGTGCTTTCCGGAAGGACGCTCTTCGGCGCAAAACCTCCGAAAGGGCAGGAGCTGGAAGATCACTACTTCGGGCCGATAAAGCTGCGCGTAAGCGCCTTCATGAAAGAGCTCGATGAAGAACTTTGGAAGCTCGGCATTTTCGCTAAAACAGAGCACAACGAGGTCGCGCCCTCTCAGCATGAGCTTGCTCCTATCTTTACGGTAACGAACCTTGCGTCCGACCAGAATCAGCTCATCATGGAAACGATGAAAAAGGTCGCGAGCCGTCACGGGCTGTACTGCCTGCTGCACGAAAAACCTTTTAAGGGCGTCAACGGTTCGGGCAAACACAACAACTGGTCGATGAGTACGGACAAGGGAGTGAACCTGCTCGACCCCGGCTCAACGCCCGCGGAAAACGGGCAGTTCATGCTCTTTTTGATGGCGGTCATCGCCGCTGTCGACGATTATCAGGATCTTCTCCGCCTTACTGTAACGAGCGCGGGCAACGATCACAGGCTGGGCGCGAACGAGGCGCCGCCCGCCATCGTGTCTATTTATCTCGGCGAAGAGTTGCAGGAAGTGATCGACGCGCTCGAACATGAGGTAAAATATAAGGGAAAGAAGAAGCAGATCATGAAGCTCGGCGTCGACACGCTGCCCGAGCTTCCCAAAGACACGACGGACAGAAACCGCACGTCGCCCTTCGCGTTTACGGGCAATAAATTCGAATTCCGCATGCTCGGTTCCACATTCTCGATCGCGGGGCCGAACATCATCGTGAACACGATCGTAGCGGAGGAGCTGCGCCGTTTTGCCGACGAGCTGGAAGGCGCTTCCGACTTTAACGCCGCCCTGCATTCGTTGGTCGTCCGCACCATCAAGGAGCATAAACGGATCATCTTCAACGGAAACAACTATTCCGAGGAATGGACGAAAGAGGCGGAAAAGAGGGGGCTTTTGAACCTCAAAAACAGCGCCGAGGCGCTGCCCCGCTTTGCCGATAAAAAGAACGTGGAAATGTTCGAAAGGCACCACGTTTTCACCGAGCGCGAAGTGCATTCCCGCATGGAGATCATGCTGGAAAACTACTGCAAGGTGCTCTGCATAGAAGGGCAGACGATGATAGAGATGGGCAGGCAGGACATCTACCCCGCCGCCAATTCGTATATCCTGGAACTGTGCAAAGTCATCGAGCGCAAAGAAAAAATGTTGCTCCCCGCGGATTCGGAAAAGAAGGTCGTCGGGCGCCTGAGTGCGGACAACGAGGCGATGTTTGCCAAGGCGGAAGAGATCGAAAAGCTCCTCGCCGAAGCAAAAACGTATACCGACGCCGCAAAACAGGCAAAGTTCTTTGCGGAAAAAGTGATACCCGTGATGGAGGAGATGCGCGCCTTTGCGGACGATATGGAAGGGTATACCGCCAAAAAATACTGGCCGTTCCCGACATATGCGGATATATTGTTCAGCGTAATTTGATTTTTGTTTGATCTGAATCTGATCTGAAAAATTTGGCCCCGCCGCGCATTTCAGCGCGGCGGGGCTTTTGATCGGCGAGACAAGAATAACCTGTGCTTATGGCTGCTATTCGAAATCGTGAAAAAACGCTTTTCCCGCCCGCGCTTGACTGAACGCGGCGCGAGAGGTATAATAAAAAAGGCAATGAGCGGACAGAGCCGTTTTATGGGGCGCGCTTGATAGAAATTCGCGGAAAATTTACGTTTTTGCGCGTTTTCGCTTTGCATGGAGCGAAAAATAAGGTATAATATATTCTGTGATTTCACGGGGCGTTGCGCCCGGAAACGGAAAAATATTATATTTATCAAGCGAGGATCTGAAAATGTTGACTGCTATCGTCGGTATCAATTGGGGAGACGAAGGAAAGGGCAGAATGGTCGATCTTTTATCCAAGGATTACGACGTCGTCTGCCGCTATCAGGGGGGGAACAACGCGGGCCATACCGTTATCAACGAACGGGGCAGGTTTATTCTCAACCTTCTGCCTTCCGGCATACTGCGCGAGGGAGTCGTATGCGTCATGGGCCCCGGCATGGTCATCGACATAAAGCACCTTGCGGGGGAAATGGCGCGCCTGAGAGAGGCGGGCATTGCGATCTCTCCCGAAAACCTGAAAATATCCGACCGCGCGGTCATCACCATGCCGTACAACGTACAGCAGGATTGTTTGGAAGAAGAGCGGCTTGCGGATAAAAAATTCGGCTCCACCAAGCGCGGCATAGCGCCCATTTATGCGGATAAATATCTCAAAAAGGCGTTCCGCATGGGCGAGCTGAAAAATTTGGAACTGCTCAAAAAGCGCCTGCCCGATATCGTGGCATGGAAAAATTTGACGATCGTGGGGGCATACGGCGCGGAACCCGTGAAAACGGAAGATATGCTCGCCTATTTTGAAGAATACGGCGCGCCCTTGAAGGATTACATCTGCGATACGGGGCTGTATCTCAACAAGGTCAACAAAGAGGGGAAAAAGATCATGCTCGAAGCGCAGCTCGGCGCGCTTCGCGATATCGATTACGGCATCTATCCGTACACGTCTTCCTCGAACAATATCGCAGCCTACGGGCCGATCGGGGCGGGCGTTCCCAATTTGAAGCTGGATAAAACGATCGGCATCATGAAGGCGTATTCCTCCTGCGTGGGAGAGGGCCCGTTCACGGCGGAATACTTCGGGGATAAGGCGGAAAAACTGCGCAATGCGGGCGGCGAATACGGCGCCGCGACGGGAAGGCCGAGAAGGGTCGGCCCCTTCGACGTGGTTGCGTCGAAATACGGCATTCGCTGCCAGGGGGCAGACGAGATCGCCCTTACCAAGCTCGATATTCTTTCCGGGCACGACGAGATCGAGGTATGCGTCGCATACGAGCTGAACGGCGAAACGCTGACAGAATTTCCTTTCACCGACGTTTTGGACGAGTGCAAACCCGTATTCAAAACGGTCAAGGGGTGGAATAAAGATATTTCAAAATGCCGCAAAAAGGAAGATCTGCCCAAAGAGGCGCTCGATTATATCCGCTTTATCGAAGAAGCGTGTGAGTGCAGGATAAGGTATGTCTCCGTAGGCGCGGAACGCGACGCATACATCGAACTGTGAGCGGCGCATACTGCGCGGAAGAAAATGGAACATTGATTTTTGTACAGCGGCATTTTTATATGCCGCTGTCGCCTTTTTAAAGACATGCGGACTGTGAGGAGGCTGTATATGCTGAAAAAGTTTGTTAAAATGCACGGCGCCGGCAACGATTATATTTATTTCGATTGCCTTACCGGGGAACTGAAAGACCCCGCGGCCGTTGCAGTCCGCTTGTCTGACAGGCACAAGGGCATCGGCGGAGACGGGATCGTTATGATCTGCAAAAGCAGCGTTGCCGACGCGAAGATGCGCATGTTCAACGCCGACGGGAGCGAGGGAAAGATGTGCGGCAACGCCATTCGGTGCGTGGGGAAGTATCTCTATGAAAGCGGCGCCGCGAAAAGGTGCGAGCTGCATGTAGAAACGCTTTCGGGCGTAAAAAAACTGCGCCTGAACGTCGAAAACGGAAAAGTAAAGTCCGTCTGCGTGGATATGGGGAGAGCGGAATTTGCCCCGGATAAGATCCCCGTTCTTTCGGACGGAGAGGTCATAGGAAAGGAAGTGGAGATCGCTGGCGGCAGGCATAAGATAACCTGCGTTTCCATGGGCAATCCGCACTGCGTGGTTTTTGAAGATCCCGACGTCGTCGAATTGGAAAAGATCGGCCCTCTCTTCGAAAATTCTCCTCTCTTTCCGGAACGGGTAAATACGGAATTTGTGAAGGTGCTCGGCAAAAACAAGCTGAAAATGCGCGTATGGGAGCGAGGCAGCGGAGAAACGATGGCGTGCGGCACGGGCGCGTGCGCGGCGGCTGCGGCGGCGGTTGCGCTCGGTCTGTGCGATGCGGGGGAAGACATAACCCTCGTATTGAAGGGCGGCGAGCTTACGATACGGGTCGGGGAGACGGTTTACATGACCGGCTCTGCGGAAACAGTATTCACGGGAGAGGTTGAATTATGACAAAGTACATATTTGTAACGGGCGGCGTCGTTTCGGGGCTCGGTAAGGGTATCACGGCGGCGAGCCTCGGCAGGCTTTTGAAATCCCGCGGCTATAAAGTGGCTTCTCAGAAGCTCGATCCTTACATCAACATCGATCCCGGCACGATGAGCCCGTACCAGCACGGCGAGGTGTTCGTGACCGACGACGGCGCGGAGACCGACCTCGATCTCGGGCATTACGAACGGTTCATAGACGAAAATCTGAATAAATATTCCAACCTGACGACGGGCAAGGTGTATTGGAACGTGCTCAACAAGGAGCGGAACGGAGAATATCTCGGGCAGACGGTGCAGGTCATTCCGCATATCACCGGGGAGATCAAATCCTTTATCTACAACGTGGGCAGACACAGCGACGCGGACGTCGTGATCACAGAGATCGGCGGCACGATAGGCGACATCGAGAGCCAGCCTTTTATAGAGGCGATCCGCCAGGTGAGCATGGAGGTCGGGCGGGGCAATTGCTGCTTTATCCACGTGACGCTCGTGCCGTATATCACCGGTTCGTGCGAATTCAAATCCAAGCCCACCCAGCATTCCGTAAAGGAATTGCAGGGAATGGGGATCGTGCCGGACATCATCGTCGCGCGCGTCGACGCGCCCCTTCCCGACGACATCAAAAAGAAGATCGCCATGTTCTGCAACGTGGGGGCGGATTGCGTCATCGAAAATCTGACCCTCCCGAACCTGTACGAAGCGCCCGTAATGCTTGAAAAGGCAAACTTTTCTTCCATTGTATGCCGTATTCTCGGGTTGGACGCGGGCGATATAGACCTTTCCGAATGGAACGCGATGCTGCGGCGCGCGCACGGGAGGGATAAGACGGTGAAGATCGCGCTTTGCGGCAAATACGTTCGCCTGCACGACGCATATCTGTCCGTTGCAGAGGCGCTCACGCATGCGGGCTTCGAAAACGCTGCAAGGGTCGAAATAGACTGGGTGGATACCGAATCGCTCACGCCTGAAAACGCGGAAAAGATATTGAGCGATGCGGACGGCATCCTCGTGCCCGGAGGCTTCGGCGGCAGGGGGATCGAGGGCAAAATATTGGCGGCAAGGTTTGCTAGGGAACATCATGTGCCCTATTTGGGCATCTGTCTCGGCATGCAGGTCGCCGTCATCGAATACGCGCGCGGCGTGCTCGGCTATCAGGACGCGAATTCTTCCGAGTTCGATCCGGACGGCGCGCATTCGGTTATCGACATCATGCCCGATCAGCTCGGCGTAAAAATGGGCGGCACCATGCGCCTCGGCGCGTATCCCTGCAAGGTCGCAAAAAACAGCAAATTGTATGCGGCGTACGGGCAGCCGCTCATATCCGAACGGCACCGCCACCGCTTTGAATTCAACAACGATTACCGCGCCGATTTTGAACAGGCGGGCATGAAGATCTCGGGTACCTCGCCGGACGGATTGCTGGTGGAGGCGGTGGAACTTCCCGAAGAGGACTTTTACGTGGGCGTGCAGTTTCACCCCGAATTCAAATCGCGCCCGAATGCGGCGCACCCGCTCTTCCGCGAATTCGTCGGGGCGGCGGTAAAGAGGGCGAAACAAAGAAAGACCTGTGAGAAGGCAGACGGAGCAAAAAAATGAATTTGAATGCGAATTATCTGAAGCTGAACGAGAGCTATCTCTTTTCTACCATTGCAAAAAAGGTGAACGCCTATGCGGAGGCACACCCGGATAAAAAGATACTGCGCATGGGCATAGGAGACGTTACCCTTCCGCTCGCGCCGGCGGTCGTTACGGCGATGCGGAGAGCCGCAGGGGAAATGGGCGAAAAGGAAACTTTCCGCGGCTACGGCCCGGAGCAGGGATATCCGTTTTTGAAGAATGCGATCCAAAGTTATTACGCGGCGCGAGGCATATCCCTGGAAGAGGACGAGATTTTTGTTTCCGACGGCGCAAAGAGCGACGTGGGGAACATTCTCGATATTTTTGCCCGTGAGAATACGGTGCTCGTGCCCGATCCCGTGTATCCCGTTTATGTGGATACCAACGTAATGGCGGGGCGGAAGATCCTTTACGCCGACGCCACGGAGAAAAACGGCTTTCTGCCCATGCCCGATGAGAACGCAGACGCAGACATCATTTATATTTGTTCTCCGAACAATCCTACGGGCGCGGCGTATTCCGCCGAACAGCTTGCCGAATGGGTGGCGTACGCGCGCAAAAGGGGCGCGGTGATCTTGTATGACGCGGCATATGAGGCGTTCGTTGCCGAAAAGGGGCTTGCGCGCAGTATTTTTGAGGTGGAAGGAGCAAAAGAATGCGCGGTAGAGTTCTGTTCCCTCTCCAAAACGGCGGGCTTTACGGGCACGCGCTGCGGCTACACCGTGGTGCCCCGCGCGTTGGTGCGCGGCGGCGTTTCCCTCAATAAATTGTGGCTGCGCAGGCAGACGACCAAATTCAACGGCGTTTCCTATATCGTACAGCGCGGCGCGGAGGCTGTCTTCACCGAGGAGGGCATGGCGCAGATACAGGAAAATCTTGCCGTGTACAGGCGGAACGCCGCCGTTCTTTCGGCGTGCTTGGACGCTCTCGGCATTTTTTATACGGGAGGCAAAAATTCGCCGTACATCTGGCTGAAATGCCCGGACTTTGCGGACAGCTGGAAGTTTTTTGATTATCTCTTGGAGGAGGCGAACGTGGTCGGAACGCCCGGGAGCGGTTTCGGCAAAAACGGTGAAGGATTCTTCCGTTTGACGGCGTTTGCTTCGGAAGAGGCGACCGCAGAGGCTGCCGAAAGGCTGAAAATTCTGTTTTCAAAATAAAAATAGCCATGACCCCGCGCAAGATCTGCTTTCCGCGGGGTTTTTTCCGCGCTTTTTGGGTATAACTTCCGAAAATCCCTTGCAAATTATATATTTTGTGATAAAATAGAAAGGAATACACAATATATACGGAGGGAATGCTTTGATGCGACCGCGTGAACGTGCTGCCGGGGTACTGCTGCACATTTCGTCTTTACCCGGAAAGGAGGGGATCGGCACCCTCGGGGAAAGCGCTTACCGCTTTGCTGATTTTCTTAAAAAGAGCGGGGCACGGTATTGGCAGGTGCTGCCGCTCGTGCAGACGGGGTTCGGAGATTCTCCCTATCAATCCGTTTTTACGTCTTCGGGCAATCCATATTTTATAGATCTGTTTGCGTTCGTCAAGGAAGGACTGTTGAAGAGGCGCGAGATCGCGCCCGTCTGCCGCGGCGGGAAGGTGGATTACGGCTTTTTATACAGAGAAAAGTACAAGGTGTTACGCCTTGCGTTTTCCCGTTTCGATATATCCGACCCCGATTTCGTTTCCTTTGTCGGGCGCGGCGAATTTGAGGATTACGCGCTGTATATGGCGATCAAGCAAAAGAGCGGAAACAAGAGCTTCGATCTTTGGGAAAAACGACTTAAATACCGCGACGCAGCTGCCCTCGCTTCGTTTAAGGAAGAAAATAAAAGCGAATACTTGTTCTGGCTGTTTTTGCAGTATAAATTTTTTGCTCAGTGGAAAGCCTTAAAAAGTTATGTCAACGGGCTTGGGATACGCATCGTAGGAGACATTCCGCTGTACGTTGCGGCAGATTCCGCCGACGTGTGGGCAAATCCGCGTCTGTTCAAATTAAAAAACAATTTAAAGCCGAAAAAGGTCGCGGGGGTGCCGCCCGATTATTTTTCCGCAACGGGTCAGCTTTGGGGTAACCCCGTTTACAACTGGAAGGCGCACGGAGCGGAGGGTTTTGTATGGTGGTGCGAGCGGATCCGCCGCGCATTCGCAATGTATGATACCGTACGTATCGATCATTTCCGCGGCTTCGACCGCTTTTACGAGATAGATGCGGGGGAGGATTCGGCGATCAACGGCAGATGGAAAAGAGGCCCCGGCATGGCGTTGTTTGCGGCGGTCAAAGAAAAACTCGGCAAACTCGATTTTATCGCAGAAGATCTCGGCACGCTGGACGCCGGCGTTTACCGCCTCATGCGCAGGGCGGGGTATCCCGGCATGAAGGTGATACAGTTCGCTTTCGACGGCAATCCGAAAAATCCCTATCTGCCCGAAAATATCGGAGAAAACAGCGTATGCTATACGGGCACGCACGACAACGACACGATGGTAGGCTATCTTTCGGGCTTGAATGCGGAGAGGCTGCAATATTTTTATCGGCGCATGAAGGAGCAGTTCAGAAAATTGGGCATCGCCCGCCGCTTTTCGGGCGTAAAGGGCGCGGCGAAAGCCGCGGCTGAACTCGCGTTTGCGAGCGAAGCATATCTCGCCGTACTGCCGATGCAGGATATCATGCTCACGGGTTCGGATACGCGCATGAATACGCCTTCCGTTCCTGCCGGCAATTGGCAGTACCGCCTGCGCGCGCTGCCCTCCGATAAGGAAGCGGAAGAATTATACGAACTTACGCGCAGTTACGGTAGATTATGAGCGTATACGGAAAGGGGGAAGCTGAGAATACGATTTTGGAGAAGTATTTATGGAAAGAGGTCTTTTGACACCCTTAAAAAAACTGAGACGGCAGGTCTTTGTAGAGCTGGCGCGGGTCGCGTACGAGAGCGACCGCGATACGATCAAAGACGACATCGAGGCGATTCCTTATAAGATCACCCCGGGAGACAAGCCGCTGTACCGCGAGAGCATCTGGCGTGAGAGGGCGATCTGCTCGGAGCGCGTGCGCCTTGCGATGGGGCTTTCTCTCCGCCCGGAAGACGCGCCCGTGCACGTTACGAGCGGGCTTTCCGGCAGCGATATCGCGGATAAATATTACGAGCCGCCCCTCATGCAGGTCATACCATCGGCGTGCGCGGCGTGTCCGCCCAACCGTTATAAGGTCACGGATAACTGCCGCGGCTGTGTGGCGCACCCGTGTACCACGGTTTGCCCCAAGCAGTGCATTGCCGTAACAGACGGCAGGGCGGTCATCGACGAGAGCCGTTGCATCAAGTGCGGTAAATGCAAGAGCGTATGCCCGTACGATGCGATCGCTCATCAGACGCGCCCCTGCGCGGAGGCGTGCGGCGTGAAGGCGATCGAGTCTGACGACCTCGGCAGGGCAAAGATCAATCCGGAAAAATGCGTGTCCTGCGGCATGTGCATGGTCAATTGTCCGTTTGGCGCCATCGCGGATAAATCGCAGTTCTTTCAGCTCATTCGCGCGATACGCCGCGGAGACAATATCATCGCAGAGGTCGCGCCCTCCTACGTGGGACAGTTCGGGGAAAAGGCGACGCCTGAAAAGTTCAAAGCGGCGCTTCTGGAACTCGGGTTCAAAGACGTGTACGAGGTCGCCCTCGGCGCGGATATGGGGGCGGCGACCGAAGCGGAGCACTATGCCGAGAGAGTGGCGACGGGAAAACAACCCTTCATGCTCACCTCCTGCTGTCCGTCTTGGGCGATGCTGATCAGGCATTACTTTCCCGAATCGGCGGATAAAATTTCCAACACGCTCACGCCCATGGTCGCGACTGCGCGAACAATCAAGAAAAAATATCCCGATCACCGCGTGGTGTTTATCGGCCCGTGCGCGGCAAAAAAATTGGAGGCGTCGAGAAGAACCGTCCGCAGCGACGTAGACTTCGTTATCACGTTTGAAGAACTTTCGGCGATCTTTGAGGCGAAAGGTATCGATTTTGAGACCTTCGACAAAAGAGCCGAGATGAACGACGCGACCGGCGCGGGAAGGGGGTACGCGGTGGCGGGCGGCGTTGCGGGGGCGATCGAAAAGTGCATCGCCAAATATTACCCCGAAACGCAGATGAATATACAGCACGTGGAAGGGCTGGAAGACTGCCGCAAGATCTTGCTCCTTGCGAAGATGGGAAAGCTCAACGGCGCGCTCATAGAGGGCATGGGGTGCCCCGGCGGGTGCGTTGCGGGTGCGGGTACGAATATCCCCGTCAACAAAGCCGCAGCGCTCGTCAAAAAGACGGTGGAAAGCTCCGCGCAGGACGTTCCGCCCAAAGAATTGGCGGAAATACAGCTGGATTAAAAGGCGTTTTGATACCGCCGCACGGCATTGTGCGGCGGTATCTTTGCCGATTGCGCCGTTTTTGTCCGTTTTCCCTTTTCAAATTCTGTAAAACATGATACAATATAGCTATGTGTGAAGTATTGGCTCCCGCGGGAGACGAAGCGGCGTTTTATGCCGCGATCAATTCCGGGGCGGACGCGGTCTATCTTGGCTTGACCGACTTTTCCGCCCGCAAATCTGCCGCGAATTTTTCGCTCGACAATTTAAAAGGATATATCGATCACGCGCACGCGCTCGGCGTTCGGGTGCACGTTGCGTTGAATACGCTCGTAAAGGAGGGGGAGACCGATCGCTTTTTTGAAAGCGTGCTCGGGGCGTGGAACGCGGGTGCGGACGCGCTGATCATACAGGATATTTTTCTCGGCAAGCGCATCAAGCAGGCATATCCGGAAATGACCCTGCATCTTTCCACGCAGGCGGGCGTATGCAATCTGTACGGCGCGCGCCTCGCAAAGCGCTACGGTTTTTCGCGCGTTATTCTGGCGAGGGAAACGCCGATAGAGAGCGTTGCCGCGATCGCCAAAGAGATAGAAACGGAGGTGTTCGTGCAGGGAGCGCTGTGTACCTGCTTTTCGGGGCAGTGCTATCTCTCCGCGTTTATCGGCGGAAACAGCGGCAACAGGGGGTTCTGCAAGCAGCCATGCCGCAAGAAATATGAGATAGACAGAGAGGGCTTCGGTGCGCTCTCGTATAAGCTGTCTCTCTCCGATCTGAGTGTGGGGGAAGACGTGAAAAAGCTCGCCGCGGCGGGCGTTGCCTCCTTTAAGATCGAGGGGCGTATGCGTTCGGCGGCGTATGTCGGCGCGGCAGTCCGTTACTATCGGGACATTTTAGACGGCAAGGGCGATCTGCGTGCCGACCTTTCCGACCTGAAACGCGCCTTCAACCGCGGAGATTACACAAAAGGGTATTTTTTCGGGCAGGACAAAAATCTGATCTCCTCCGCCGTGCAGGGGCATAAAGGAGAAAAGATCGGAGAGATCGCAAAGGACAAAAGGTTCGGAAAACTTGCATTCGTGCGCTCCTCGTACGTCCCGTCTCCCGGCGACGGTTTCAAGGTGATCCGAGGAAATACGGAAGTGGGCGGGGGCAGCTATTCGGCAAGCTTTGCAAAAGCCGCAGGCGGATTTTATCTGCCCGCCGATGTAAAATATCGCGAAGGCGACGGGGTGTATCTGACGTTGGATACCTCTCTTTCCGAACGCGTGTCTGCTCGCCGCCGTTCGGTTCCCGTTTCGGTGAGCGTGAAGATCGAAGAGGGAAAACGCCCGCATGCGATCGCGGAGGGAAAATTCGGCGCCAAAGAATATTTTGCCGACTTTGTTGCCGAACGAGCGAAAACGCGGGCGGTCGCCTTTGAGGAGGTCGCGCAGTGCTTTGCAAAGGCAGACGCGTATCCCTTTTCCGTTACGGTGAAAAACGTTGAGATCGGGGGGAGCCCCTTTGTCGTGAAGTCCGCTCTGAATGCGTTTCGCAGGGAGGTCTATGCGCGCCTTTATCGTGAACTTGCTGGCGAAAGGGCATGCCTTGCACGCAGAGAGATCGGCAAAAAGAGCGCAAAAATTTTTGCTCCGGAATTTACAACCGCCGTGATCTCGGAAGATTTTTCCTTTGCAAAAGTCGTCGGCGATAAAATCGGCGCCGCCGTATTTGCTCCTAAAAATTACAAAAATACCGATGCGATTGACGGATTTTTTGAAATTTCAAAGTATTATGCCTGGCATAAATGGCTGTATTTGCCCGCATTCATGACCGATGAGGATATAAGGGCGGTGCAAAAATCGCTGCGCCGATTCGACGGCGCATATGCAGAGGGCGCTTGGGCGGCAGAACTATGCAGAGAATGCGGCGTAAAGCTCTTTGCGGGCACGGGTTTCAATCTGTTCAATACCAGCTCTTTGTCGGCGCTTGCCGAAGAAGACGCGTTCAGCGCCGCCGCGATCTCTAAGGAGCTTTCGCAAAAGGAATGCGCCGTTTTTGAAAATGTTTTCCGCTTTGCGGGGGGAGCGATCAAGGTGATGGAGTTGGGGCACTGTCCTTTCGGCAGAAGCTGCCTTGGCTGCGAGCGTAAAGACGTGTATAGTATGACGGACGAACAGGGGCGCGTTTTTCCGCTCAGGCGGTACGAGGCATCATGCTGCCGCTTTGAGCTGTTCAACTGCGCGCCGCTCGCGCCGCAGGCCGCCCGTTATGCGCTTTACGATCTGCGCACACTTTCTTTACAAGAGAAGATTGCATGCCTTTCGGGGCGCCTGCAAAGCGCGACGGCAGGGCTTTCTTCATCGGGAGTCCGGTAAAATAAGGCGGTAAAATAAGTTTGGAAAAATTGCATGATAATGCGCGGCGCTTTCGGCGCGGGGTAATAAAAATATGGACGATAAAACGGTAGTAAAACTTGAATTGAATAAGATCCTTCGTGCGGCGGCCGCGTATGCGGCGCTGCCCGAAACGCGCGCCGCTTTGGAAAAGACGCTGCCCGAAACGCAGATGCGCGAGGCGCTGTATTTTCTCGATCTCACGAGCGAGGCGGATCTTTTGCTGTACCGCTACGGCGTGGGAAAGATCGAGGCTTACCCGGAGATTGCGGACGAGCCGGAGCGGGCGGCAAAAGGCTCTACGCTCACATGCGGAGAGCTTCTTTCCGCGGCGGCGCTGCTGCGCTCTGCGCGCGTCGCGTATAAGGGGATCAAGGGGGTGGCCGACGACAAGATCGTGCACATGCGCGAGATCGCCGACCGGTTGTATTTCGACGAAGCGCTCGAACGGGACATAGGCGATAAAATTTTGTCGGAGGAGGAGATCAGCGACTATGCGAGCGAGGAGCTGTATAATATTCGCTCATCGATCCGCAGGCTCAACGAGCGTATCCGCAATAAGCTTTCGGAATATCTTAGCGGCGAAAACGCGAAATATTTGCAGGAAGGCATCGTTACGATGCGAGACAACCGCTATGTGCTGCCCGTGCGCGCGGAATACAAATCGCGGGTGCGCGGGTTCGTGCACGACCGTTCCGCGAGCGGCTCTACCTTTTTTATCGAGCCGGAATATATCCTGGAAATGAACAATGAGCTGAGGGAGCTTGCCGCCGCGGAAAAGGAGGAGATCGAGCGTATCCTCGCGGGGCTCTCCCGCAGGGTCGGCAATATGGCGGCGCAGCTGCGGGAAGACATGCATCGGCTCTGCGAACTCGACGCGGCGTACGCGAAGGCGGAATATTCCTATAAAAACAAGTGCGTGCGGCCGCGGCTGAACGATCGCGGCGTGATCTCGATCGAAAAGGGCAGACACCCGCTTCTGGACGTTAAGACGGCGGTGCCCGTTTCCGTATCTCTCGGCGGGGAATACAGGCTCCTGCTCGTTTCCGGGCCGAATACGGGCGGTAAAACGGTTACGCTCAAAATGTGCGGGCTCTTTTGCCTGATGGCTTGCTGCGGGCTGTTTATTCCCGCGGCGGAGGGCAGCGAGGTCGCCGTGTTCGAAAAGGTGTTCTGCGACATCGGAGACGCGCAGAGCATCGAAGAGAATTTGTCTACCTTTTCTTCTCATATCAAAAACGTGATCGGTATTACGGAAGGTGCAGACGAAAAGAGCCTCGTGCTCATAGACGAGCTGGGCGGGGGCACTGATCCCGACGAGGGGCAGGCGATCGCAAAGGCGGTGCTTTCCTTTCTTCTCAAACGCGGGTGCCGCGGCATCGTGACCACGCACTATACCGCCCTGAAAGAGTTTGCGTACGCGGAAGAGGGCATAGAGAACGCGAGCATGGAGTTTGATATGTCTACACTCCGTCCTCTCTATAAAATCAGTCTGGGCGTGCCGGGCAGCAGCAATGCGATCGCCATATCGCGCCGTTTGGGGCTTTCGGAGGAGATCTTGCGCGACGCCGTTTCCAACCTTTCTGAGGGCGCGCAGAGGTTTGAGAACATCATTCGCACGGCGGAGCAGAGCCGCGTCGAAGCGGAAGAAGCGAAGAAACAGTCGGAACGCCTCCGCGCGGAATGGGAGACTAAGCTTGCCGAAGTGAACGCCGAGCGGGAAAAACTCAGAAAAGAGCGGGAAAAACTGTATCTTACGGCAAAGGTGGAGAGCCGCCGCATCGTGAACGAGCGGACGGAGGAGGCGGAAGAGCTCCTCAAAGAGATCGAGGAGATCGCCGCAAAGAGCGAGCTCACGGAGGCGGATCTCATTCGCGCGAGAACGCTCAAAAACAAGATCGCGGACAAGGCGTACGGCATGGAGTTCGAAAAAGACGACGAACCGCGCCGCCGCGTTCCCGCAGACATCAATGCGCTCCGCGCGGGCGAGAGGGTGTTTGTGGGGGCGATGGAGAGCGAGGGCGAGATCGTTTCCGTAAATCCGCGCAAGAAGGAAGCGGAGGTGCTTGTGGGGAATTTGCGGCTCAATATCAAGGCGGCAGATCTTTATAAGCTCGTCGGCGGAAAGAGTGGGCGAAACAAGGCGGCAAAGCCCGGCAAAGAAAGAGTGCAGGTGATAAGGAACATTTCCTCGAATGCGGGCGCCGTACAGACGGAGATCAATCTTTTGGGCCTCACCGTTTCCGAAGCGGTGGAGGAGGTCGACGCGTTTATCGACCGCGCCGTCCTTTCGGGTTTGGAGGAAGTGAAGATCGTTCACGGCGTCGGAACGGGAAAACTTCGCGAGGGGATACGCGAGCATCTGCGCAGGCACAAGAACGTTGCGGAATTCCGTTCGGGCAAGTACGGCGAGGGCGAGGCCGGCGTTACGATCGTGAAATTAAAATAGAAACGATGGATTTTGGCAGCAATACGCCTCTTTTGGAAACAAAGCGGCTCATTTTAAGAAAATTTACCGCAGACGACTGCGAGGATCTGTTCCGTATCCTTTCGGACGAAAGGGTGAACGTGTTTTTGCCGTGGTTTCCGCATAAATCGCCCGAAGAGACGCGTGCGTTTCTCGAACGACCCGTCTTTGCCGACTATCGCAAGAAGATCGCTTATCGCTACGCGATAGAAATGCGCGGAGAAAACCGGGTGATCGGCTATCTTTCCTTGCTCGGCATAGATGAGGAAAGGCGGTGCGGAGACATAGGCTACGGGCTTTTGCGCGCGTATTGGGGGCGTGGGATCATGACCGAAGCGGTCGGGGCTCTGCTCGCGCGGTTAAGGGCTGACGGCTTTCGCTATGCGACGGCGACGCACGACGTAAACAATCCCGCGAGCGGCCGCGTCATGCAGAAGTGCGGCATGCGTTACGTTTGCACTTATCCGGAATTCTGGCAGCCGAAGGGCATACAGACGCAATTCAAATTGTATCGGATCGACTTACAGGATTGAAAGCGGTTTCATATCTTGCCCTTTTTCCGAATATACTGAAGGGAAACCAAGTTTTTTGCAAAGTAATCGGAAAAAGAGGTAAACTATATGATGAGATCGGTCAAAGTGGCTGTTTTCACCAATGCGGTGCTCCTGCTGCTCGTCGTTGTCGTCGGGGCTGTGTGCTTTTTTCCGCTCGGCGCGGTGACCGCCGGAAACGTGAGCGACAGGGTCTACTATCGCGGAGACGCCGAGAGCGGCAAGGTGTCTCTCATGTTCAACGTATACGGCGGCGCCGACTATATCCCCGGCATACTCGATACGCTCGACTCGTTCGGCGTGAAGGCGACCTTTTTTATAGGCGGGTGCTGGGCGGACGATCATACGCAGACGCTGCGCGAGATCGCGGCCCGCGGGCACGAACTCGGCAACCACGGATATTTTCATAAAGATCAAGACAAATTATCTCTGTCCGCGAACAAAGAGGAGATCTTGCGCTGTCATGATCTCGTAAAATCTTTGGCGGGCAAAGAGATGGGCCTGTTTGCGCCGCCTTCCGGCGCGTATTCCGAAAATACGGTAAACGCGGCGGAGTCTCTTGCCTATAAAGTGATCATGTGGTCTAAGGATACCATCGACTGGCGCGACCACGACGCGACGCTGATCTTTTCCCGCGCTACGGAGGGGATAGAGGGCGGCGACCTCGTTTTGATGCACCCCACCGAAGAGACGGCGGAGGCACTGCCGTCCGTGCTCGCGTTTTATAAGGAGAAAGGTCTCGCGCAGTGTACCGTGAGCGAAACGCTCGGTTTATAGGCTGCTGCGGGAAAAATAATTTACATAACGGAGAAAATCGAAATGACGTATTACAAAAAGTTTCCGAGCGGTCTGCGCTTGGTAGTCAAAAAAATAGACGGGCTCTTGTCCGTCAGTATGGGGGCGATCGTGGGAACGGGCTCCTGCTTTGAAACGGAAAAGGAGAACGGGATCTCTCACTTTATCGAACACATGATGTTCAAGGGCACGGCAAAGCGGAACGCCTTTGAGATTTCCGACGCGATGGACAGGATCGGCGCGCAGGTCAATGCGTTTACCTCGAAAGACATTACCTGTTATTATGCGAAATCCACTTCCGATCACGCGGGGGAGGCGTTCGAGATCCTTGCGGATTTTGTGCTCGGTTCCGTCTTTCCGGAGGAGGAAATGGACAGGGAAAAGGGAGTCGTGCTCGAAGAGATCTCCATGACGGAGGACACGCCCGACGATCTGTGCCTCGACGTGCTGGCGGAGGCGTATTTCGGAAAAACGGGCTACGGCAGGCCGATCCTCGGCCCGTCGGAAAACGTAAAGGGCTTTTCGAGAAAAGACCTGTTCGCGTATATCGCGGAGCGGTACGCGCCCGAAAATATCGTCATTTCTTTTGCGGGCAACATCGATCCCCGTTGCGCGGAAGATCTCGTGCAAAAGTACTTTGAAGAAAAGATCGAAAAGCGTGCGTTTATTCCTAGGGTCAAGGAGATCTCTCAAAGCGGCGGAAGTTTGTTCAAAACAAAAGATATCGAGCAAGTGCATATCGCGTTTGCATATCCGTCCTTGAAACGGGAAGATAAAATGATGGACGCGGCGCTCGTCATGAATACGATTCTGGGCGGCGGCATGAGCTCCCGGCTTTTCCAAAAGGTGCGCGAGCAGATGGGGCTTGCATATACCGTGTACTCCTATATATCCTCCTTTACGGAAGGTGGGCTCCTGACGGTATATGCCGGCGTCAATCCCGCCAACGTGCAGAGGGCGCAGGAAGCGATCTTTGAAACGATCTCTCAATTTTGCAAGGACAAGTTTACCGACGACGAGTTCCTCCGCGGCAAAGAACAGCTCAAATCCTCCGTCATCATGGGGCAGGAAAACACTGCGTCGCAGATGGTCGCGTACGGCAAGCATATGCTCTTTACGGGCGAGGTGTTGGATCTTGAAAAGCGCGTGCGCGACATCACGGCGATGACGAAAGAGGACTGCGAAACGGCGCTTGCCATGAATTTTGACGAAAAAATGATGGCAGCTTCCTGCGTCGGGCGCGTCGATAAACCGCTCGTCATTCGCTGAAAAAACGACAATCCGCAAAAAATTTGCGGATTGTTTTTATGATATTGCCATAATCGGAAGTACTATGTCAGATATAATACAAGGTTTTTCTCCCGTTTTCGATGCGAGGAGCGAGGTTTTGATCTTGGGGAGTTTCCCCTCCGTAAAGAGCCGCGAAGTTTCCTTCTATTACGGGAACAGGCAGAACCGCTTTTGGAAAATGCTGTCTGAATTTTTCGGGGAGGCGATCGGAGAAGACGCCGAAAGCAGGCGCAAATTTGTGTTGGCGCACCGCGTCGCGCTTTGGGATATCGTCGCCGAGTGCGAGATCGTCGGCTCGTCTGACGCCTCTATCAAAAGTTACAAGATCGCAGAGATCGGGAAGGTTTTGATGGCCGCGCCCATACGCTCCGTTTTGCTCAACGGAAAGCGCGCGTATGAAATTTTTTGCGAACGCTACGGCGGCGTGCAGACGCCGTATTTCCTGATGCCGTCTACGTCGCCCGCAAATCCGCGCTACGATAAAAAGATCTGGTTTTCAGCTCTGCGAAACGCATTGCAAGCAAAATAAAATTTGTGTCGGCGCGTTTGCGCTGACGATGTTCGATGGCGCGTACAATAAATACGTTTTCAACAAATTTTTACATATCCGGAGGAACGCAAAATGAAGGAGCATGAGGAGATACTTGCCGAGCTTTCGGCAATGAAAGACGAAAAGTACAGGCTGTTCAATGAACGCATCGTCAATATACCCGCGGGGTCGAGTGTGGGGGTAAGAACGCCGCTTCTGCGCGATTACGGCAGGCGGCTCGTGAAGGAAGAGGGGTTCGATCTCGACGATCTGCTCGCATTCCCGAACGACGTTTTCGAGGTACGCCTGTTAAAATGTTTTGCCGTAGGCAACTGCAAGATGCCCTTTGAGCAGAAGATGAAATACATAGAAAAGTGTGTGCCGGTCATAGACGGCTGGGCGGTATGCGATCTGTTCTGCTCTACCTTAAAGGAGGTCAAAAAGCATCGCGAAGCGTTTTTGCCCGAGATCACAAAATACGTCGGGCAGGGCACGGAGTTTTCTCAGCGCTTCGGGTACATCATGCTTTTGGGGTGTTATATGGAGCGGAAATATCTGGCAGATATTTTTGCCCTGCTCGGGCAGGCTCGCACCGAATTTTATTACACGCATATGGGCGCGGCGTGGCTGATCGCGGAGGTGCTCGTAAAGTTTTATGGGGAGGGCGTTGCGTATTTGCAAAGCTGTACGCTCGACGCAAAAACGGTCAACAAGGCGATCCAGAAGGCGCGCGAAAGTTACCGCCTGACGGAAGCGCAAAAAAATTATTTAAAATCTTTAAAAAAGTAATGAAAAACTTTTCGGAATGTGTTACAATATTAACAATGCTGCGGCAGAAGGGCCGCGGCAACGCTTTACTATAACACGGAGAGAGTCATGGACATCGTAAAAAAGCTGACGGAAGAATTCCCTTCCGTCAAACAGGACAAGGTTCAAAACATCATCGATCTGATCGACGAGGGGAACACGATCCCCTTTATCGCGCGCTACCGCAAGGAAATGACGGGCAGCTGCGACGATCAGGTGCTCAGGGAGTTCAACGACCGCCTTGCGTATCTGCGCAATCTCGAAAAGAGAAAGGAAGAGGTCGCCGGCTCCATCACGGAACAGGGCAAAATGACCGAGGAGATCCAAAAAGCTCTGGACGCCGCCTCGACGCTCACGGAGGTCGAAGATATTTATCGGCCTTACAAGCAGAAAAAGAAGACGCGCGCGAGCGTCGCCATCGAAAAGGGTTTGCAGCCTTTGGCGGAATTTATACTCGCGCAGGATAAAAATGCCGACGTGAAAGCGGAGGCGGAAAAATATATCGATGCGGAGAAGGGCGTATCGTCTGCGGACGAAGCGATCGCGGGGGCAAAGGATATTATTGCCGAGATCGTTTCCGACGACGCGAACGTGCGCAAAAAGCTCAGAAACCTGTTCATGAAAAACGGCGAGGTCGTAACAAAGCTCGTCAACGCGGAAAAAGACGAGGCGAAAACGTACGAAATGTACGCCGATTACAGCGAGCTCGTGCCCGAGATCAAGAGCCACCGCGTTCTTGCCGTGAACCGCGGCGAAAAGGAAGGGTATCTCAAAGTTAAGGTAACTTTTAACGAGGAGATCGCAAAGCGCATCGCGGGGGCAGGCTATCTGAAAGACGGCGGCTATTCCACAGAACTTGTAAAGGAAGCGGTAGACGACAGTTACGACCGCCTTATCTATCCTTCCATCGAGCGCGAGGTGCGCGCCGCGCTGACCGAATCGGCGAGCGAGCAGGCGATCAAGATCTTCGAGGTCAACTTAAAACCTCTTCTCATGCAGCCGCCTATGAAAGATAAGGTTACGCTCGGGCTCGACCCCGCGTACAGAACGGGCTGCAAGATCGCCGTTGTAGACGGCACGGGAAAGGTACTGGATAAAACGGTCGTCTATCCTACGCCAGGCCCCAAACAGAATATCGACGCGGCGAAGGCAAAGCTCAAAGAGCTCATCGCAAAATACGGCGTACAGGTCATATCCATCGGCAACGGCACGGCCTCCAAAGAGAGCGAAATTTTCGTTGCCGAGCTGATCAAGGAGATCAAGGAGGAAACGGGCAGAACGGTGGAATATATCGTCGTTTCCGAGGCGGGTGCGTCCGTCTATTCGGCAAGCCCCTTGGGTGCGGAGGAATTCCCCGATTACGACGTCGCGGAGCGCAGCGCGGTTTCCATTGCGAGAAGATTGCAGGATCCTTTGGCGGAGCTCATCAAGATCGACCCGAAATCTATCGGCGTCGGGCAGTATCAGCACGACATGGATAAAAAGCGGTTAGACAGCGTGCTTTCCGGCGTGCTGGAAGACTGCGTAAACAGCGTCGGCGTCGATCTGAACACGGCGAGCGTCTCTCTCCTTAAATATGTAGCGGGCCTGAACGCGGGCATCGCGAAGAATATCGTGGCATATCGCGAGGGCAACGGAAAGTTCCGTTCCCGCAAGGAGATTTTGAAGGTGCCCAAGCTGGGCGAAAAGGCGTTTACCCAGTGCGCGGGATTCTTGCGTATTCCCGGGGGAGACAATATCCTCGACAATACCGCCGTGCACCCCGAATCGTACGGAGCGGCGGAAAAACTGCTTGAAATTTTCGGCTACACCGAGGAAGACGTAAAGGAGGGAAAAATCTCCGACCTCCCGCAAAAGGTCAAAGTATACGGAGAGGAAAAGGCGGCGAAGGAAGCCGGGCTCGATGTTCCCACCATGAAAGACGTGGTCGCGGAGATCGTAAAACCCGGGCGCGACATTCGCGACGCCTTGCCCAAACCCGTTCTTCGTTCCGACATCATGGATATCAACGACCTCGCTCCGGGCATGGAGCTTACGGGTACGGTGAGAAACGTTGTGGACTTCGGCGCGTTTATCGACATCGGCGTGCATCAGGACGGCCTCGTGCACATTACCGAGATTAACGACAGGTACATCAAGCACCCCTCCGACGTACTGAAAGTCGGCCAGCGGGTAACCGTTTGGGTCAAAGACGTAGACGTTAAAAAGAACCGTATCGGGCTCACGATGAAAAAACCGCGCGCAAAGGCGCAGTAACATTTTTTTCGTCGGCAAAACATCTTAAAATTCGCCGTTTGCGGGCAGATTATTTAAAAAAAGTATTGACAAAATTCCTCATATCGTGTAAAATATTTTCATAATGCAGGAGGATAGGTTATTATGTTTGAAAAGGTAAGGGCAATGCTCGCGAAACAGCTGAATTTGCCGGCAGATAAGATCACGTTGGAGAGCGACATCATCAAAGATCTGGGCGCGGACTCCCTTGACGTTGTGGAGCTTCTCATTTCACTGGAAGACGATTACGGGATCTCTATTCCCGAAGACGACATCGTGGGCGTAAAGACGGTGAAAGACATCGTCGACATGATCGAAAAACTCGAAAAGTAATCAAAATAATAAAAGAGGGCTTCCGCGCCGGGCGCGGAAGCCCTGTTGTTTTTTACAACCGATTTTTAAAATCTTCGTAGCCGAAGCGTTTGATCTCTTCGATGTTGCCGCCTTGTCGTTTGAAATAAATGCCGGGGAGGGGCATCCCGTTGAAGGTATTGGTTTTGACCATCGTATACAGCGCCATGTCGCCGAACACGAGCTCGTCGCCCTCCTTTAAAGGCTCGTCGAAGGAATAGTCTCCGATCACGTCTCCCGCGAGGCAGGTCGGCCCGCCGAGCCGATAGGTGTGTGCCTTCTCTCCCGCTATGCCGCTCCCGAAAACGGGCGGGCGGTAGGGCATTTCCAAAACGTCCGGCATGTGGCAGGCGGCGGAAGCGTCCAAAATCGCGATGTTCATGCCGTTTTTCATCACTTCCAGAACGCGTGCGTGCAGCGTGCCCGCGTTGAGGACGACTGCTTCGCCCGGTTCGAGGTAGATCTGCGCGCCCGTTTCGCCGCGCAGTCTTTTTACGATGTTTACGAGGCGCTCCCTGTCGTAATCCTCCCGCGTGATATGGTGCCCGCCGCCGAGGTTGAGCCATTGCAAGTTCTTCGCGTATTTGCCGAATTTTTCCATGAACGCCTCGACGGTCTTTTCCAGATCGTCCGAATTTTGCTCGCAGAGGGTATGAAAGTGCAGCCCGTCGAGGAGAGGCAGTATCTCTTCGTCAAAATTGGCAAGCGTCGTGCCGAGGCGGGAAAAAGGCGCGCACGGGTCGTAGATCTCGTGCCCTTCCTGCGTGGAGCATTCGGGGTTGACGCGCAGCCCCGCCGATACGCCCGCCTCCCTGCAAAGGGGGGCGAATTTTTTGACCTGCGCGGGCGTGTTGAATACGATGTGGTCGGCGATCGTTACGAGCTGTTTGATGTCTTCTTCGCGGTAGGCGGGGGCAAAAACGTGTACCTCTTTGCCGAATTCTTCCCGCCCGAGCTTTGCTTCGAACAGCCCGCTCGCTTCCGTTCCCGCAAGGTAGCGCGCAATGAGGGGATACGTCTGCCAGACCGAATAAGCCTTCTGCGCGAGCAGTATCTTGCAGCCCGCGCGTTCGGCTACGTCCTGTAATATTTCGAGGTTTTGAACGAGTTTTTTTTCGTCGATGAGAAAATAGGGCGTGCGCATCAGTCCACCAATACGGGGTCAAAGTCCTCTTTCCAGGGGAGCCCCCATTTGTTCAGCGCGTCCATAAAGGGATCGGGGTCGAACTCCTCGATGTTGTAAACGCCGGGTTTTGTCCAAGTGCCGTTCATCACGAGCATCGCGCCGATCATTGCGGGCACGCCCGTCGTGTAGG
>ERZ1643247.1159-NODE-1159-length-26210-cov-72.757714_pt1 | contig 26210 bp, 19 predicted proteins | sample MGYA00579264_ERZ1643247 | MGnify/ENA primary metagenome ERZ1643247 (study PRJEB29033, sample SAMEA4952262) | chicken gut metagenome | biome: Broiler Chicken; feature: Gastrointestinal Tract; material: Caecum | place: Ireland | collected 2018 | study: Broiler... | reverse complement strand
TAAGCGCCGGGGGATTTCTTATTTTGTCAAGGTACGGATGATTACCTACTTACGTCTGTCTGAGTCCACATTGGCTAACATTTTCCGTCGAAATACAATGCCATCCATCACAACACTGGAAGCAATCTGCAATGGTTTCGGTATTACTTTGTCTCAGTTTTTCGCTGAGGGTGATATGGTTGAGCTTACCCCAGAGTTAAAAAACTTATTTGACAAATGGATATCATTAACGCCGGAACAGAAAGACGCCATTTACCGCATGGTAGATGCTTTCGACAATTCATAATTGTCTCTGAGTATTATATTGAGCGCTTTTGCCACTTCATATATAATCCGTTTTTCATAGTTACTGCAGTCTGCTAAAAGCAAGTCCATGTCTGTCTGATATTCTGTCGGATTATACATTTGATTCCCGTTCAGCAGCTCGTCCACTGTTACTCCTAAGATATTTGCAATACGGATCTGCATCCAAACTCATTTTAGACAATATAAATTCCCGCAAGAAATATTAAATTCCTTGCGGGTAAAAGATCACTGGTTTATAATCATTTTGATTTTCTGTATTGCAAGCAAAATCAACCAAAATAATAATTGAAAGAGTATCAATGACAAAAGCGAAATAACATATTCAATAATAACTGAACGGAAATGATAATAACTGTCATAACCGACACCATACGCACCGTTTGCCGAATATATGATTGGCAAAGCCGTATATATCAAATCAGCGATAAGATAATTTTTGAATTTTGTAGTAATAGTTAAAAAACCAATAATAACGACAAACGCCTGTGTAATCCAGAATATAGCAGTCGCTTCATTTGATTCGCTAAAGTAGATTGGAACAATATTGGGTATTGCCAAAAATTGGACAACATATAGGCACATCATTAATATTGTAAATTTTATAATACTTTTTTGATTATCTGACAACATTCCAACTGCTCCAATCTGTTCCTGCATTAATTATATTTAGTATAAGATGTATTCTTAGAGATCAGATAGTATGTTGCCGGCATATGAGGGCACTCCATTCCGCCAGTGGCGCTACCTACTACTGGAATAAATCCACTTGCTAATGCAAAATCTCTTCTTGCTGTTGAGTATTTACCTTTCAAATCAACACCAATCCAATCGAATTTATCATAACCTGATATATCCCCTGCTAAATTTGCAATGTTTTGCGCAACATAAGCAGGTGAATATATTACACTGATTGTATAACCAACAAGCTGCTGATTTTTGTTGAGCTTACAGTATTTTTTCATTTTCCCAACTGTCAACATTGTATCCATGTCATTATAGGCCGAATCGGTTACGTGTAAAAGACCCTCTAACACTTCTCCATCACCAGACGTAGTATCCAAGATATAAAAATCAGCTCTTTTATTTGCAATTTTTTTAAATGAATTAACTGCCGCGTCCTTCCACAAATTAGAATCGTAGTCTTTATTAAAAGCAGCCTCAAACGTACCCACAGCATTCCCAACTGGATTAGTATCTTCATAATTGTCTTTGACACTAATAGTTAGAGTTCTACCATATTTATGAAATCCCCAGTCATAAAGCGGCAAATAAGGTACAAGGTCATCCGTATTCATAATATTAAAAATAGTTTTATACTCATCATAAGATGAACTCGTGGTTGTATACGGTGCGGCCATCGTATATACATATGAATCGTAGCTTGGTTCGTCTTCAAAGAGCGCTCCTAGAATATTAGCTATTGCTCCTCCACGGGAATGTCCGGTAATAAAAATACTTCGCTTAACAGAAGGATTAAAAGTTCCTTGATTTGTTACTTCACTAATGTACTGATCATACGCATCCATGATTCGTGTAGCCGCAACATCAAAACCTTTATGATTATCTTTGTTAGACCAATCAGGATGTTCGCCTGTCCTATCATAATATTCGGAAGTATCTGCACCGATATCGAAGTTGCTAGACCATTCAGCGTTTGTCCCATTAGTTCCACGAACTGTTAGGAAGATTATTTCTCTCTGCTCACCATTATAAGAAACAAGTCTGTGACCAATAAACACTTCACTCACATCATCAGAATCGACTGTGTTTCCAGAGCTGTCTTTTTTGGCATGTGTTGAACCAAGAGAATCAGAATTATAATTTACACAGTCATTTAATCCATAAAGGCTTCCCAATGAGACTCCATTTTCTGCATTTGAGTTCCCTGTCGTTCCTGAAGATAGTTCGAGCCATCCATCATCATACATATCAATCGAATAAAGGCTTGCAAGTACAGATAAGTCCTGATTAAACTCTGTGTTATCAGCAAAAAACCACCTATAATCCATGTTAAATGAAACTGATGTGTCATAAGAATTATCTCCTGTTTTATACCTCATATCAGCAGTGAAATAATTACTTGTTGAACATCCTTCTTCTTCTTCGCTGTCATCAATGCCATCGAAATCAGAATCTAAAGAAGTAGGATCCGATAACATCCAAACATAAACTTTGTTATAATTCTCGTCATATTTTACCACAAGTTCCTGACCATTCAGAAGACCATCTCCGTCGTAATCATTTCCTGCCTGTATTTCATCATATGAATAGCCATTAAACGGATTTGATTTTCCTGTACCTAATTTTAGTGATCCATCACACAAAAGCTGTGTATAATAATCGGAAATACCATCAGCATTACTGTCTGTTGTATAATCTATTGTTTCAAACGAAACATCACCATATATATCTGGAAGCTCATCAGCGCTTGAAGCAAAATAATATTTTCCTCCGGTTCCTTCTGCAATGGCTGACAGAGTGCTTTCTCTAACGCCACTTCCAAGACCAATAGTATATATAACAACACCATTGTCGGCCGCTTGTGTTGTGTATGATGTACTGTAAGTCCCATCTCCATCTGTCAAGAATACAATGCATTTATATGCATCTAATCTTGAGTAACTCTCTGATGTAAATAAAGAAAGTGCAGTTGAAATTCCTCGTGACAGATTTGTTCCTCCAGAGGAGTTAATTATATTTATTGCGGTATACAAAAGGTCATGATCTGAAGTAAACTCTTGATATACAGATGCATAGCTATCAAAATCTACCACTGCACCCCTATCGTGTTCACCAAGTTTATCGACAAATTGTTGAGCAGCGGCTTTTCTGATGCCACTACTATCATTATTGCCCATGCTACCAGATGAATCAATAACAAAAACGACATCAATACCGTTTACAGAATCTAAATTAGCATCGCTCGGAGATTTAATATCATTATCCCATACTTGATCGAGAGCCGTTTTGTTTAACAGAATATACCTTGAAAAATGATTAACAACGGCTGAAGCAATATTTCCGTTAATTGTTGTTTCAAGTTCTTCCAAGCACTGAGTATCTTCATTGTAATAATAGATAACTGGTACAAAGTCATCCTGGCTTAAAAAGCTTTCATCAAAAGTGAAGGAAATAGTTGCCGCATTAAAATTTCCATCGACCGAAAAATCAAATGCACTTCCAATATATCCTGGCACATTTTCATCCAGGAATAAATCCCCTGCAACTTCATCCACATTGACAGTCGTTATCTGATCACCCGATAACTGCAGATCAACTTGCGCCGTTATAGAAGAACCTTCGGCAGTTTCCGTTACATCAAACAATGCGTTTGCAGCAAGAGGATCATATCCATGTTCAACTTCCCAGCCATCATAGGCTCCATCGCCATCAGTATCTTTATTTAACGGATCGGTTGCATATTGATTTATTTCTTCTAAATCATTCAAACCATCGTGGTCTGAATCATCTTTTGCCGGATCAGTACCAAGATCTAGTTCTTCAAAATTGGTTATTCCATCTCCATCAGTGTCTTCGTCACCATCCATAATGCCGTTATCATCAGTGTCAGCTAATGTTGGATCAGTGCCTATAAGAATTTCTAATTCATCAGAAAGTCCATCTTCGTCGGTATCAGATTTATTGGGATCAGTCCCAATCAGTATTTCATATGCATCCGTAATATTATCTTGATCAGTGTCTGTGTCTTCGGTTACCTCTCCTGCCTCTTTTATTTCATCATAACTAATAGAAGCTTCTAATAGAAAATCACTATCAGCTATTCTTACATTTTCTTGTAGAATTATACTCTTCTGTGTTCCCGCCGCATCTACATATATTGGTGAAAATGGGACAAATGTCACAACTATTGTAAGGCATAAGAAAAGAGACAGCAATCCTTTTCCGCTCTTTTTTTTCTTAAATACTAGTGTAACAATAATTCCAAATCCTGAAATTACAGCAACAGTAATCCAGAATACTGCATTTGTATTGTCACCAGTCTGAACGTTAGATTCTGAGGACTGGGTAGTCCCATTTCCGTTTGTATTAGAATTTCCTGTGTTGCTAGATCCATTATTGTTTCCACCTGATGGGTTTTGTTCATCATCCGTATTATTATCTCCATCGGTTGAGTCTGTTACATATGTAACTGTCATGGAAACTATCTCACCAGCATCAAGGTTCTCCACGTGTTTTATAGCTTCCGCATTATCTGCCAGAGAATAACCTTCAGGGATTAAACTCTCCATTGCTATATTACTCACAGATACTTCATTTGTGTTTGTCACAGTAAGTGTCACTGTGATTGGTTCATTCTGACTGTACTCACTCTTATCCGTTGTCAATGATGCTTCCATCCCGTCTTGTTCTGAAGATGCCGCAGATACATTCATGGCCATCATACCGATGCATAGTATCATTGCCAACAGAAAAGCAAACGTCCTCTTTACTCTTTTCATTTTCATTCTCCCTCTTTTTTTATTATAAAACTGAATACTATCCAGTTTTATTCAAAGATAAAACCGATTATCTTTCAGCTAATTAGATACATCGGAATCATTTTTCAGCGTACGTCGAATACGGCTGATAGTAACCGGAGTCATTCCTATATATGATGCAACATACTTCTTATTTACGCGATCTATTAGTCCAGGATACTCTTCTAGGAACCACTGATATCGTTGTATGGCAGTACACTGTGTCAAAATACGCTTAAGCGACCAATGCAAATTAAGAGATGCTGATAAAAGGCTTGTATAAAAGATTGATATTTCAATATATCTTTTTTGTAATTCCGCTACGACAGAGATAGGAATACAATAAAAATAGCCATCCTCCAACATCTCGATTGTCAGTGGAGAGTGGAGGCCAGGTTTGAGTTCACTAATCGCCATAGCTGCCGAGCCAGGTTTAAAAATAAAACAATCTGTGACTTCCTTTCCATTTGAATTAAGGAAATAACCTCTCGCTATCCCTGATTCCATCAACCAAACTTCATTTTGAGCTTCTCCGACTCGAACTATAAAGTTTCCTTTTTTCTTAAATTTATATTCAGCTGTATTAATCAATTCTTGGAGTAGTTGCTCGTCCTTTATCATGCATACATCCCTAAAAAAATTATATATCCCCATAAGTAATCATCCTTCTTATAGACATATTATAAAATTATTATAAAATCAAACTCAAAATTTGTCATTTACACAGGTTAATTTTTCATTTTTTTGCGAAAAAGAAGTACCATATTCATATTTATAAAGCAACATAATCCCTTTTTGATTAGTATATAACGACTTAACAACTTAGCAAGCAGGGCAGAGCGGTACCACTCTGCTCATTCCGCTCACCGCCCTCCGGCGCTTTCCCGTCATTCTGCTTGTTGGTGAAGCATCCCCAATCCCCTCATTTTCATCATCTCCGATGATGGCTGCGCGTTCGTTCCGAACGCTTTTCCGCCGCAGGCGCAAAGAAAAAGACCGGAGCAGACATCATACATTTCCATGACATCTGCCCCGGTTCACTTACCTGCCGGTATTCCTTTTCGTAACTTTTTCTTTTTCCTGCTCCTGCCTTTTCCGAGCTTCGGCTTCGAGGTCGATTTCCAGTATTGTCGCTGCAGTCTTTCTCGCGATCACATAATCCTGCATTTCTTTTCTCAAAGAGCGGTACTCCACATATGCGGCTTTCTTCTGCTTCATTACTTCTGCATACTCCATATTCAGCTCTTTCACTCGCGGAATCTTTTTCACATTCAGTTGATTGAATGCCTCTTTCGCAGCTTTATGAAGTGTAATCTCTTCCCGGTGCGCCTCATAAAACTTTCTGCTGTATCCGGCTTTCCGATATGCCACATACACATTTCGCGTCTTAGAATAATTTATGATATGTGTCCTTAACACAGCGATCTCCGCAAGACGTTTTTCTGATATTTTGATCATCTCCGAAAGCTGATTGAAACGTGCAATCATTTCATCTGTCTTCTTTGACAATTCATCATAGCTTGTCAGTCCATTCTCCTGCAGGAAGCACATAACCTGTGCCATCTGTTTCAGATTAAAGACCTTCGCCCACCGCTCATATCCTGTACCTTTCCCCCGACTCAGCTTCTCCTGAATATCAATCAAAAGATTCAGCCCCGGCTTAGTTCGGCGTTGCGTCTTTTTCTCTTTTCTTCTTGATTCGGATTTTCCGGAAATAACTGCCAGAAGCTCTTCTTCACTGTATCCTTCTCCCAATGACCGCAACCGCAGAAAATTTTTTTTACCACTTTCGCGGAATGCAGGATGTTTGCCATTTTTAAATTCATAGCCGTCCGCTTCAAGAAGTTTTATCAGTTCATCAAAGTCTTTCGGCTTTTTCTCGAGAGCTGCATCTATGGCCATGCGCAACCTTTTTCTTTGTGATAGACGCTTCGGACGTTCGATCTGTTTCTTGCCTTTTCTTCGCTTCGGTTCTACGATGGATAATCCATGCTCCAGACAAATACGGTCGCTGATCCGGCTGAGCGCTTTCCATGAAAAACGGAAATCCCGGAACTTTCTCTTACAGTCCAGAGATGTAGAATTGAAATAAATATGATTGTGGATATGCGCCCGGTCCGTATGGGTTGCTACGATAAATGCATGACGCCCTTTTGTAAAACGCTTTGCCAGTTCATAGCCGATCTCATTCGCTTTCTCGGGCGAGATTTCTCCCGGCTTGAAAGACTGTCTGATCTGATAGGCGATCACATCCTTCTCCTGCTTTCTCCCGGTAATATGAAGATACTGTCGTTTTGCAAGAAGGAATTCTTCATCTGCAGTCCGGGGATCGCATTCATAGGAACTGATATATTTTCCATCTTCTGTTTTTCTTCCGTTCTTTCCATATTCCAGTCGGTCTGTGAGACACTGCGCTATCGTCTTTCCTTTGTTGATATGCAGCGGAATCAGACGGGTCACTGCCATTCTTGTTTACGCCTCCCTTCTCCAACAAATACTGCTCCAGCAAACACGGCTGCCGCTTTCCAGACTTTGGCTCGTCGCTACAGCAAAAAAAGAGCCGCCGGTTGGCAGCTCATGAATCTATTCTTTATATTTGTTTTTTAGTAACGAATAAAATCCCCGATTGCGGTGCATATCCGTTCCATCGTCATCTCAATGATTGTGGCGCAAAACATCGCAGCCAGAACCAAGACTCCGACCAAGACCGACAGGAACAGGTTCGTCCACTGCATTTTATAAATATAGAAAATGAATCCTCCTGCCACGATCAATATCACCAGACCGCCCGCCAGATTCCCAAGATAGGACAGCAGTTTTATGACGATCAGGATCAGGAATGCCACCAGAAAGACCGGAATCGCAAGTATCCGGAACGGAAGTTTTATCAGCCACATCATCGTTATGCACCTCCTGCTCTTTATGCTTTGATTCTACTATACGAAAACTATTTTCACAAGGATGTCAATTCATGTATGCCATAATTCTTCCTCTACTATGTGGCAGACACTGCACGTACTGCGTCTATTTGCTTTTATAAACTTCTAATGATGCAAACGGATTCTTATTTTCTGTTTATCAGACCAAAGGAGAAAACACTGATAGTTGATTACCCATATCCGGATTTTATTAGAATTATAGCCATCTGAAACATCTTTGACTTCGACTATATTCTTCCCACTACTGAATGTATTGTGAACTTTCGCCGTTATAAACTACAAAAGCTGATGCCCATCAAAATACAAGGATTGCTTAATTGCTCAATAGAAATAATCTTTTCTTCCTCATATATCCGATTCTATCTACTTTCATTGCCTTTATTTGCACGCTTTTCCATTTTTTCAAATTCAAATTTGAGCGACTCATAATCATAGCCTGTCTTTTTATAGTATGTTTTCCCAGCCCCATCTACAACAAACATTTTCACTGTATCACGCAAAGAAATTTTGTCCTCAATATCATCAACAACTTTACGAAAATGCGTCATGCTCTTTATCTCACACTCACCGGGCTGCAAAACAAAAGGCGTCATTGAAAAATATAAACCCGGATTTGAATTTTTACTTTTAGAAATCTCAATACCACATTCAGTAATATAAACAGGAGCCATACCTAAGTTAACGATCTGCATACTAAATCCGGGAATGATTTGCGTTTCTTCATTAACCTCTACTACTCCTAGTCCGACTTTAAATGACATTCCCAATTTAGCTTTAGATTTGCTACTTATTTGCTTAATAGTTATGCAAATGGCAATAAAGGCAAAAATTGACATAAATACCTGACAAATACTACTTACTGCCTCCCAGCCTTCCCAACTAAAAAAATCTATCATTAATATGGCACCTCCTCATCTCTATTTTTTGATTTTACCATATACAAACTATTGTCACAAGGAGGTCAAGCCCTGCATTCTATAATTATTTCGTTACTATGTAGCAGACACAGCGTCATACTGTATCTGCTTTTCCCTACGAGATTCCTGCAAGCCGTTCGAGGATTTCTTTTACACCATCCCATATTTCATCCAGACGCACTCTCAGATCTTCGATATCAGCCTCATAAATGCTCCCTGTTTCATTTGCCTTCTTTGCATACTGATTCAGATTGTTGCTGCATCGCCGAAGCAGGCTGACCAGTTCTTTCACGTCCTGCAGATCGAGTTTTACGCAGTACCCGTCCAGAGCCATTTTCCTCAGATATGCGCAGAGACTTTTGATACCGAGTTCTTTCATTTTCGTTTCCACACGTTCCATTTCACTTGCAGTCAGTCGGAAATGCATCTGCCGGTTTCTCTTCTCCATTACAATACTTCCTCTCGTTCTATCCTGCGGCTCTGAGGCTGTACCGTTTCCGCTTTTTCTTTCAACTGTGCCAACACGGAAGTTCTTTTTCCACTTCTTTCGGTATCCACGCTTTCACATTTCTGTCCGTCTGCGTGTTCTTCCATGTTCAGCAGAGAATCCAGTTCTGCCAGACGTGCACTTTTCTCTGCAAGCTCCTTTTCCTGCGGGAACGGCTTCCCCAATTCAGCTTTTGCCGATTCCTGCTGTGATACTAAATCCGTCAGCTTCTCTCCCGCCCGTTCCATTAGGGCAGCAATATTAGCCAGAACATTATCAATTCTCGTAATATTTCCTCTTGCATCTGTTCCCAACACAGTCTTATGGCTCACTGCACCTTTCAGTACGGCAGAGAAATCTTTACTAAAACTGTTAAACGTAAGCTCTACAGAAAATCCACGATACGAACCGATCTGCAGAGAATCTGTGCTTTTCATTCCTTTACAGGCAGCAAGAATTGCTTCTCCTGCTTCTTCTTTCTCCGCATAACTTTTTCCCATAATCTCCATCCCACAGAATCCATCTTTCACCTGCGGATGGGATGCTGCTGTACGGATATCTGCTTCCATCCCCCGGATCAGGCTCTCCTGACTTTTGATCTCGGCGGGGAAATATTTGAGAAGCTGATCTTCCAGACGGTACTGCTGACTCATATGGTCAGCTCTCAGGACTTTCAGCCTTGCCACGTCTACGTCCAGATCCATTTTCTCTTTAATCAGCGGGTTCCCCGCACAGAGCGCTTTGATCTCAGCGTAAGAAAGAGCCTGTTCATCCACATCCTCACAGGAACGAACCGGGCTTTTACTCGTCATAATCTGGCTGATGAACCGCTGTTTATTCTCCAATGTCTGGAACAAATAAGCATCAAATGTTCCCTCTGTCACGTAATTATAGACCTGTACTTCTTTGTTCTGGTTTCCCTGCCGGATGATACGACCATTCCGCTGCGTCATGTCAGACGGACGCCATCCCACATCAAGATGGTGAACTGCAACTAATCGGTCCTGTACGTTCGTCCCTGCACCCATTTTTTGTGTACTCCCCATGAGCACCCGCACCTGCCCGGTTCGGACTTTCGCGAACAGTTCTTTTTTCTTTGTCTCCGTATTCGCATCATGGATATAAGCAATCTCTTCCGGCGGCACTCCTGCTTTCTCCAATTTATCCCGGATATCATCATAGACATTGAAGCTGCCGTCATTCTTCGGCGTAGACAGATCACAGAAGAGAAGCTGCGTCAGACGGTCGGTTTTCCCTTCCTTCCATATTCGCAGTACATTTTCTACACAGGCATTCAGCTTGCTTCCCGGATCATCCGGAAGAAGCGGATTCATCAGTCTCTGGTCAAGCCCGATCTTGCGCCCGTCAGAAGTGATACGCAGCATATTGTCGATGCTCGGATCAACCGAACCGCTGTGAACATCCGCCGCTCTCTGTGACAGATCTGCCACCATTTCTTTCTGAATCTCTGACGGCTGTACCACAACCGTCTCAAACTTTGCTTCCGGCACAGGAAGATTCAGCTGATCCGCTGTTTTGATATCCGCAACCTCTTTGAACAGATTCATCAGTTCCGGAAGATTAAAGAATTTTGCAAACCGCGTCCTTGCCCTGTATCCGGTTCCCTCCGGCGCAAGCTCGATGGCTGTCGTCGTCTCCCCGAAAGTAGATGCCCAACAGTCAAAATGTGTCAGCCCCATTTTCTGGAGCGTACCGTATTGAAGATAACGCATCACCGTATAAAGCTCTGACATGGAATTGCTCACCGGAGTACCTGTGGCAAAGACGATTCCCCGCCCTCCGGTGATTTCATCCATATATCTGCACTTCATAAACATATCGGAAGACTTCTGGGCTTCTGATGTGGAAAGCCCCGCTACGTTTCTCATTTTTGTATAAAGGAACAGGTTTTTAAACGCATGGCTCTCATCCACAAAGAGCCTGTCTACACCTAATTGTTCGAATGTCACTACATCGTCTTTCTTTTCTTCTGCCATCAGTTTATCTAACCGGGTCTGCAGCGTCTTTCTCGTCTTTTCCATCTGTTTGATGGTAAATGTCTCGCCCTTACTATATTTCAATTCAGCGATCGCGTCTTCAATATCGTCGATCTGCTCCTGTAAGAGCCGCTCCTGACGTTCTGCGGAAATCGGGATTTTCTCAAACTGTGAGTGTCCGATAATGACTGCATCATAGTCTCCTGTAGCGATCCGGGCACAGAACTTTTTCCTTCTGGCAGTCTCGAAATCCTTTTTCGTCGCAACAAGCAGCTTTGCACCCGGATACAGCCGCAGGAATTCATTTGCCCACTGGAGCGTCAGATGATTCGGAACGACAAACATACTCTTCTGGCACAGCCCCAACCGCTTTGATTCCATTGCGGAAGCCGCCATCTCAAATGTTTTTCCTGCACCCACTTCATGGGCGAGCAGCGTATTTCTGCCGTAAAGCACATGGGCGATAGCATTTAACTGATGAGGACGGAGCTTAATGTCCGGATTCATCCCGCCGAATCGGATATGGCTGCCGTCATATTCTCTTGGACGGGTGGAGTTGAACAGCTCATTGTAGCGCGTTACAAGTTCTTCCCTTCTCTGCGGATCGCGCCAGATCCAGTTGGCAAAAGCGTCTTTGATCGCCTGCTGTTTCTGCTGTGCAAGGGTCGTCTCCTTTTTGTTCAGGACTCTTTTCTTTTTCCCGTCGGCATCTTCATACGTATCATAGATACGGATATCTTTCAGATTGAGTGTTTCCTCCAGAATCTTATACGCATTCGCCCGGTTTGTGCCGTAAGTGACATAGGCATTAACGTCATGGATACTGGGTGCGCTTTTCCCGGTAATCCGCCACTCTGCCGTAGCAGAAGAGAAATTGACCTGAATATTCCTCTGCAGATAAAAAGGCGTATCGAATGTCTCTTCCATAAACTGCTGAATATAGTCCCGGTCAATCCATGTGGCGCCGAGCCGTACATCGATTTCCGATGCATCCAGATCTTTCGGCTGCGCCTTTCTGAGCGATTCCACATTCACGGTAAAATCCGGATTTTTCTCTGCCGCCATCTGTGCGATCCGCAGCTTGCTTCGAACATCGCCGGAAAGGTATTCATCCGCCGTCTGCCATCCTGTCTCCGGCTCTTCCGGTGCAAGGGGATCTTTAAAGATTACACCCCTTAGGTTCTCTGTAATCCGGTCATACTCGCCGGGTGTTCCGAGAAGTTCTGACATATAAGGCAGATCCACTTTCCCATGCTCTCCGATTGAAATCGCAAGGGCTTCTTCCGGCGTATCTACGGAAGTTACTTTCCGTTCCGGCCGGATCGTCCGTTTCGTAAACATATCAGCCTTGCTTTCCATCTTGCCGTCTTCATCAATGTTCTCCAGAGAACAGAGCAGATAGTAAGCGGAATCATCTGAAAACGCCTGTGCATTTCCCCGGGAGTTGATAATCCCGTATTTCCCGGTAAATTCATCATAAGCCCGGTTCAGTTCTTCCTGCTTTTCCCGGATCATTTCATCCGGATAGTCCACCAACTGATACTCCATCAGTTCCCCGACGATTTCACGGAGCTGAACCATCCCTTTGACACGCTCTTTTGCCGTATCATTCAGCTCCATCCGGCGCATTGCCGAATTCTCTCTGTAATACACCTCGCCGTCAACTACTGTATAGGAATAGTTTTTTACATCCGGGTCCGCGGGTATTACATCCTGCAAAATTTCATCTGCTTCACTGTTCTCAAGCTCTGACTCCAGATATCTTCCGTGCAGACGCCCGACCGCCTCCCGAAGCTGCTCTGAAAGTTTCCTGCCCGGAGTCTGGACAACCGTACATTCCTCTTTTCCGTACTGCGTGCTTTCCGATGTCAGTTCTCCCAATATCATCTCCGGATGCTCTGTAAAATAACTGTTGATGGGAAAGCCCTCCGGCGTCATGTCAAGATGCACCCAGTCCGGCTCGATGTCCACCGGATGATCTCTCTTCTGTAAAAAGAGAATATCTGACACAACATCGGTTCCCGCATTTGCCCGGAATGCATTGTTCGGAAGCCGGATTGCACCTAACAGCTCCGCTCTCTGCGCCAGATACTTTCTTGCAGACGGATCTTTTGCGTCCATCGTATAACGGCTTGTCACAAAGGCAATGATTCCGCCGGGACGCACCTGATCCAGAGTCTTTGCAAAGAAATAATTGTGGATGGAAAAGTTCAGCCTGTCGTAGCCTTTATCCCTCACTTTATAATTGCCGAACGGCACATTTCCCACCGCCAGATCAAAGAAATCCCTGCGGTTCGTTGTCTCGAATCCCGCCACAGTAATATCAGCCAGTGGATAAAGCTGCTTCGCAATCCGTCCGGTAATAGAATCAAGCTCTACTCCGTAAAGCCTGCTCTCACGCATCGACTCAGGAAGCATTCCGAAGAAATTTCCGATCCCCATAGACGCCTCTAAAATATTTCCGTGGTTAAATCCCATCCGCTCCACGGCCTCATAGATCGCCCCTATGACCGCAGGGCTCGTATAGTGCGCGTTGAGAGTCGATGCTCTGGCAGAAGCGTATTCCTCTTCAGACAGCAGGTTTCTTAACTCTTGATATTCTGATGCCCAGTTGTCCTTTCTGCTGTCAAATGCATCCGCAAGCCCGCCCCATCCCACGTACCGGGAAAGGATCTGCTGTTCTTCCTGTGTTGCATACCTTCCATCTGCTTCAATCTGTTGCAGAGTGTGGATTGCTTCCACATTCCTGCGGTACTTTGTCTTTGCTCCGCCCTCACCGAGATGTTCATCCGTAATATGAAAGTTTTCGGGCTCTGCAGACTGTACTTCACCCACAGAAAAAGCAGCGGGCTCTTCACTCGCTGCTTCTTCTGTTCTCTCTATGATATTCTCAGTTTCCGGCGATAGGATCAGATCAAGGTTTAACTGTTGATAAGCTCGTTCAGGATCACTTCCTCCGCCTGCGCTTTCAGGGCGTTCATATGCTGCACCCATTCCATCTGATGCATCTTCTTGTCGGGAGCCGGATTCTTCTCCAACAGTTCTTTCATCATCTGCTCCAGTCTCCGGTTCGCTGTCTCTTCGATCTCCCTCAGATGGTCGAACAGCTTCCCTTTCAGGATCAGGTCGTTGTAAAGAATCGGCTTGTTCTCCTGCAGGAAGCTCCTGCGCATCAACCCGTATTTGCCCAACGGCTGTTCTTCCGTTTCTCCCAATGTCAGATTCGGGAGATAATACTCTCCCTGTTTCGTGTATGTCAGTTCTTTCATCATGGCGGCTGCTCCTTTCTTCCTGCCTGCTCTTCTCATAGTTTCGGACGGCGATCTCAATCTCCCGGAATACCTCTGCGGAAATCTCGCTGACAGCCGTTCCCAGTGCATTTACTGTACCTGCAGTATTAAAATCGAAAATTTCCCGGAAATCTTCCTCGTCAATATAATCGTCCAGATTATCCACACAACGGCTGTACAGTGCATAAGAAGCGCTGACTGATGCCGTCATCCGGAATTCATTTTCGATCTTTCTCTCATCATACCCTTCAAGATAACTGTCTGCAATGATGTCGAGCACCTGTTTTCCGTAGTTTGACCAGTAATCCAAAGCAAGCCTGTCCGTGATCATGCTGATCTGTTGTGCAATTCCAAGCTCTGCATCCGTTCCGAACCGATACTCCAGTGCCGCCTCTATCGGCTTCCTGTGCGCTTCCTCCATCTTCCACAGCTGCACAGGTCTGGAATCCGCGCGTTCTCCTGTATCTGCCACGTCGAATACGTAATGAAGCCGGGGTTTCATTCCCGACACATCTATGAGCCCGATTCCATGAGATCCGCGTTTCACATAGCGATTCATCCGATTCCGCCAGAAGTCATATTCTGCACAGGCTGTCGCCTGCGGCCGCTGTGCATGGATCAAAAGCTGATCGTAATAGGGGTACTTATAAAGCCGGGCAACAGTGGTAAGAAAGGCAGTCCACTGTTCCCGGCTTTTTGTGAGCTGCTCTGCCGAATGTTCCGCCAGAGCTGAAAAATACAGAAGTTTTGACATTTATGCCTCCATTTGGTTTACGCTTCTACATCAGGGTACAAATCAATCCGGTCAAACTCTTCATCCGTTATCTTCCGGAGCTTACCGATCACGGTATCTGTCAGACGCAGAAGCCGTCTCTCTCCGGGGCGGAGCTGCCCCTTCATTGTTTCCAGTTCTACCACTAATTCCTCCCGGCTTCCGGGATTATAAATCATCATCAACATACGTTCCTCCTGTGTAAAATCCATTATTCCAGTTCCCTTTCCTCTGTTCTTCCGAAATGAAACGGCTGACCGCGCTCAGTATCGGAAGCCGCTTTCAGCTTTTCCAGTACAGACGGGCGCTCTCTGTCTGCCCCTGCCTTCCCATTGTTGATAATGCCGTCGATCATTCCGTAATCATCTTCCAGTGCCATTTCTGCATTTTTCAGATGGTTTCCTGCGCGTAAGAAATCCTTCAGCTCCGTAAATCCCACGAAATCCACGTAATGAAAGGATACCACGCCTCCCGTCTTCAATGCCACGATGTCGCTGACAGACAGGCTGTGTCCGGTAAAATCCGCCGGATGATCAATGTTGAACTTTGTATAAAGAGACTCAAGCATAACATCTCTGTCTGTAAATGTCGGAAGATCAGCCGTATACACGATCTCGTAATGGTCGATGTCAGGTTCTTTCCCATGCCTGTGCAGATAATCCAACGAAGCAAACTGTTCCTGTCTTGTTTCATCAATATCACGGAGCTGAAGGATCGCATAGCTGTCTGTCCTGCTTTCAAGAAAAGCTTCCATCATCCCCTGTTCCTGCTCTGCACCTGTAATCTCATTCCATTTCTCAATCCTGCTCATTTCTTTCCTCCCTCAAAATCCAGACGAAACCGTGCTTTTCCATCTGCATCTGTCTCCAGAATCAATACCGCGTCAAAGGTTTTCCCTGTCTTTGCAGATTTACAGCCTTTCATACGCACCTTTCCATTTGCCAGAAGTTTTTCCGCCACAGAAGCAGTAATCTTTTTCCCGATACTGTCAAAATAGCGGTTCTGTTTCCACAACGCAAACGGACAGGATCGATTTACGCAGAACCAACCTTTCGCTCCCTCAATCACATCATTCCCACACACAGGGCATTTCCCGATTTCCTGACTTTTCTGTTTTGGCATAAGGATTTCTGCATCCGGCACAATCTGATAGTTCTTCACCAGATCGGATATCATAGTCTCGATCTCTCTCATAAATGCGTCGCCGCTGTACTTACCTTGCTCAATCTCTAACAGCTTTTCTTCCCATTCTGCAGTCATAGACACGGACTGAATCTGCTCCGGAAGAATTGTAACCAGCGACGTGCCTTTCTGAGTAGGGATCAGATACTTTGTCTTCTTATTCCCCGTCCGCTCAAGAAATCCGGTCCGCACCAGTTTTTCAATAATCCCCGCGCGGGTCGCCGGAGTGCCAAGTCCTTTTCTTTCCGCATCTTCCGGAATTTCTTCTGCACCGGCATTCTCCATCGCCTGCAGGAGCGTGGCTTCGGTATAGTGTTTCGGCGGTACAGTCTTTCCTTCTTTGCAGACAGCTTCTCTCACCGTTAGCTCCATTCCATTCTGAATATCAGGGATAGACGAAGCATCCTCTTCCTTATCTTCTTTTCCACTCTCTACACTGGAAATAAAGGCTTTCCATCCCGGCTCGGTAACTATGCTGCCTTTCGCCTTGAATACTGCATCTGCACAGCTCAGCTCCACCGCCGTCTCATCAGATTCACAAGGGATTCCGACAGCGCACACAAGCCTGCGCGCGATCAGCTCAAGCACAGCCTGTTCTCCGGCCGGAAGTGCTGATAAATCCGTTTCAGCAGCCGTTTTCGTGGGAATAATGGCATGATGATCTGTTACTTTCTTATTGTTGATAACCTGCCCGGCCCGGACAGGTACAGCTTCATCACTGAAAGAGAACTTTTTCGCCGTCTTCTGTACCAGATCCGGAATCATGGCAGCCATATCTTCCGTCAGATACCGGCTGTCTGTCCGGGGATACGTCACCATCTTTTTTTCATAAAGGCTCTGGGTGTAATCCAAGGTCTGCTGCGCTGTGTATCCCACAATCTTATTTGCTTCTCTCTGAAGCGTCGTCAGATCATAGAGCAGAGGAGGCTTTTCTTTTCGATTCTTCCGTTCCACTTTTGTCACAGCTGCCGACGCTTCTTGACAGTCAGCCGCCAGTTTCTCTGCATCTTCTTTTGATTTGATCCGCTCACTGGAAGCTGTGAATCCATCCATATGAATCTTCACCGTATAAAACGATTCGGAGATAAACGCTGCGATCGCCGCTTCCCGCATAACAGTCAGCGCAAGTGTCGGAGACATGACACGCCCTACATTCAGCGTATTTCCGTATAAGACAGAAAAAAGCCGGGTAGCGTTGATTCCCACAATCCAGTCGGAACGCTCCCGGCATAAAGCCGCTTTGTACAAAGCATCATATTCAGTTCCCGGTTTCAGATGACGGAATCCATCCCGGATCGCACTGTCCTCCATCGAAGAAATCCACAGACGTTCAAAAGGCTTCCTGCATCTGCATTGATGGTACACAAGACGGAAAATCAGCTCTCCCTCCCGTCCGGCGTCAGTAGCACAGATCAGACTGTCCACATCGTCTCGGTTCATCAGCTCTTTTAAAATGTTGAACTGCTTTTTCGTGCCGGTGGATACGGTATACTTCCAGTTGGCGGGAAGAATCGGCAGATCTTCCTTTTTCCACTTCTTGTAGTGTTCGTCGTAGTGATCCGGCGGTGCAAGCTCTACCAGATGTCCGACGCACCAACTGACGAGATAGCCATTTCCCTCGAGATAACCGTTACAACGTTTTGTTGCAGATAAGACTTTTGCAATAGATTGTGCCACTGAGGGTTTCTCGGTAATGACAAGTTTTGGCATGGGTGGTCACTCCTTTCGTATTTTTGAGCATAATAAAACAGCCTTATACTGGGAAGTACAAGACTGTTCTTGTTATGTATTAATTCCTTCTTTAATCTATGTCCTTATATAGTATGTATATCCATAGTTTTTTAATATTTTGATAATTCTTTTTTCTAAGCGTTCATAATCGTTAGCTATAGTATATTTGACACATTCTAAATTTATATTATGCTGTTCGCAATATTGCTTTTTTCGCTCATCATAGCTGCATTGCCTCATAAAATTATCTTCAATACTCCCATAAAACTTTTGATTATCATCATCCGTAATATAATCGCCAAATTCATCGTAATATCCTCTTTTATAATGATGAGGTCCTTGTAATTCAATTAGCAAATCAATTATAGGAGCTCCTGATTCATCATATGATTTATATAGTGCAAAATCAAAACGTAATAATTTTCCGTAATCTCCCTTTAAATCTTCAAAAGTATATTCTCTGATATATGTAACACCTAATTGATTAAGTATATCCATCGTTTTTGCTTCAAACGAAGAAACTGTATGACAATCACAACACGCCAACGGATAATAACCTCGTTCATCTTCATATGATATTTTAAAGTCAGATGATACAATCTCTGTTCTCTTTCCACAAATTGTACATTTACATAGATACTTTTTTGCAATAATGACTTTTGCCGGTCCATATTGTGGTTTGTCCAGTGACAAATACTCCTGATCAGTACATTTTTCTATAAAGTAGCTATCCCAGTAGCAATTCGTCAAGTCTTTCTTAAATGATTGGTCATAACATACCGTCGCTTGAAAGTCATCATATCTATGCTCTTCTTCATATTTTTCGTGTTCTTTCTGCGCCTGTTCTTTATCAATTCGATCCTGTTCTTCATCGTAATAAAATGATAAAGAAATACTTTTCTTTTCTATTTCCATTTGAGAAATTATTTTTTCCCTACACTGTTTTTGATAAAGCTCTACATGAGGTCTTTTATATTCATACCCTTCTTTTATATTTTCATAATTATCCAGTATCTTTTGCAAATACGATATCATAGAAGCTAAGGACCTTTTTTTGTATATCCGTGCCCAACGCTCCGCAAATTCTATAGCTGATTCATTTCTCAAATCTTTAATAAATCTATGTTTAGGAGCGGTCATATCCGCTAACATATCCTCAATAATCTGTTTGTCATACTTTCGAATGAATTCTTCTTGCTCGGTATAAACATATTTTCTATCAAGCTTAGGATTCTGTTTAGGAAATGTCATTCCATTTGGTACTAGATATCCACGACCTTGATTACTTTCATAATGATATTTTTCTTTGCAACAATCACAAACAAGTTTCGCTGATGTCTCATATTCTTGCTCCTGCCCCCAATCATTAGATAAATGGACTTTATATAATCTCAAAAATCCATTTTCACAAGCACATTTTGCTTTGTATGGTATTCTATAATCTTCCTCATATGACATAAATATACCTCTGTTTACCACATATTCTAATATAACATTTCAAGATTGATCCTATTTTATCACGCTATATTCTTCAAAACAATATGTATCAGGACAGCTCATAGCCGCCCTGCACAACTTATACATCGTCATTCATTATACCTGTTCTTTTTCATCTTCTTCCCGATCCTCAAAATCATCCGGCATCAGATATTCCTCATCATCCTCATCCTGATACTCATCATCTGGATCAGGCTTTTCCTTCTCCTGCTCCTTTTTCCCTTTCAGCTTCATAAATGCAAACACTCCGCTGCCAATCACCACCGCTACAAGTAAAATTATCGCCGGAAGCATATTGCCGGATTTCTTTTCTTCCTGCTTCTCTGCTGTCGGTTCTTCCACGGACGCTTCCTCTGCAGGCTCTGTTTCTTCCACTCTCTCCTGATCCGGCGTCACAGTCTCCGTTCCAGTTTCCGTATTCGCCGCCTCTTCACTCTGCGTCAATCCCGTAGACTGTTCTTCATCCATCAACGCCATCAGATCTGCTTCGTCCACCTGATTCAGGAAATGCACCGTCTGTTCTCCCTCATCATCCCGGTCAATAATCAGATAGAAATAGTTTCCCGACTTTGTAATTATTGTGATAAACTGTTTCCCGGCTTCTGTTTCCGATCCTACATCATCTACCAGAGTCATATTCCCGTCCGGCGTAAGAGCGTCTCCTGTCTCCGCAGATTCTTCTACGTTCTCCGTCTGCTCTTCTTCCACTGCCGTCTCTGCTCCATCCGCAGGCTCTTCTGCATTTGCGAAAGCTGTCATTGAAAATGTCCCTGTTATCATTACCGCTGTCATCAGACTGAGTATCACTTTTTTAATCTTCATTCTGTTCATCCTCCTTCACTGTTTCCATGATCTGCGGATTCGGTGCAGTCTTTGCTGCCATACGGAGCAGCTCTGCCAACTGATCCGGCGTCAGGTTGGCTGCATGAACCATATCGTGGATCTCTGTATTTTCTTCTTCCTGATACTTCTGTTCCAGATTTTTGATCTTTACATCCAGTGCCGCCCGTTTTGCTCTTGCTTTCTCAAGCTCTGCACCGATCTTTTCTAACTTTGCTCCCATCGTATCTCCCTCCTAACGAATCCTTCCGTAACAATAAAAATGAGACTGCCAGTAGCTCGTCTCCACCGAGGCGTATGAGATCGGATTTCCGCAGTGGATCATCATACCTCCGCCGACATAGATTCCCACATGGCTTGCTCCTGCTGTTGCATACGTTCCCTGAAAGAAGATCAGGTCGCCCGGCTGCGCTTCCTCTGCGGGAATGATATCGCAGTATGCCATCAGACCGTCTGCCGTAGTACGCCCTACCGACCATCCGTTTCCGCAGTTGTTGATTACCCAACATACAAATCCTGAACAGTCAAAGCTGGTGCTCGGATTGCTTCCGCCCCACACATAGGGATATCCCAGATATTTTTCCGCTTCCCGGATCATATTTGCAAACCGCTCATTAGAGAGCGCCTCACCCGGAATATCATAATCCGTATATTCCCCACCGGAATTCGCATAGATATCATCCTCAAACAGATACGGACGGTTCCCTTTCGTTTCCAGAAGAAGCTGATACCGTTCTTTCTGATCATCTGTCAGCCCGGAAGACAGGATCGTACTCCCCATTCCTTTGTTTGCAAGAGTAACATGAAGGATATGATACTCATATTCTTCGGTCTGCATCTCCCTTGTTTCTTCCCCGGTTTCCGGATCTGTTACCGTCACTTCTACCTTTCTGGTGCGGATTTCCACTTCCTCACGTGTACTCAGTTCATACTGCCGGTCGAAAAGACTGCTGAGTGTACTCTGGACTTCTTCTCGCGTGTAATCTTCAAACAAAACCGTCAGATAGGCAGTCAGTTCATAGGGATTATGATTAATCTCATCCACATGGTAGCGGTACTCGTCATATCCCGGATATTCTTCCTCGATGCCATTAATCCGGTTTCTCAGAGCCGTTTCCAGAGCTTTATAATCATCATTCGCTCCTATGATGTCTTCATCTTCTGCCGTGAATGATGAACCGATCACAGCACCGCCGCCTCCCTGAAATAAAGCGGAGCAGGAGGACAATCCTCCTGCCACTATCATAATCAGGACCGCAAATATCAGAATGAAGATGATTCCTTTCGGATGGCTCTTTATAAAATCCATCGTCTTTTCTACGATATTTCCTGACTTTTTCGCAGTCTTGCCCGCTCCCTGTGCTCCTTTGCTCCCGGCAGCCGCACTTCCTGTCCCGGCTTTTCCTGCCTTTGCAGCTGCATACTGTTTTTTGATTTCCTGCTTCTGCCTCCACCGGGAAAGGGGATTCGTAGAAGTCTGCGGATGCTCTGCTTTCTGTTTCTGCCAGAGCGCATCGATATTCGCCTTATCCGACTTCTTCTCCAGTTTATCTGCTTTCTTATACGCCCTCATTTTCCCGGAATACTTTACATATGATGCAGTATGCGCTCCCGCTTCAGCTGCTCCTTCCATCTTGTGTGCAGCTTCTACTCCCACATTTTCATCTTCATGCTTTGATACTTCGTGATGAATCTTGCCGGATGCAGCCGTCACCGGGGCATGGGTGGCAATTCTTTTTGCTCTGGACGGTTTGCCAGACTCTATCTTCTCACCCCGGAACTTTTTCTTTCTGCTGACAGCTCCCTGCGACTCTGCTCTCAGTTTCCGTTTCTTCGGAAGCTTCTCAATAGCGCGGTCTGCTTTGTCCGCCGCTTTCTCTGCTTTTTTTGCTGCCCTGCGCACCTTACTGTCTTTCAGATCATCTTCTGTAAAATGCAGGCGTGTCGCTTTCTTCGCCATATCAAACACCACCTCCGGACAATGCCGTCACCTCTGACAATTTAGTCGTTAAATAGCGGTACAGCTCCAGATCCTTCGGGAAATGGTCAACGAAAGGCAGGATTACATTTCCATAGAACAAAAGCCCTTCTCCTTCTCCGGAATGCGTTACATAGGAGAGCTGATGCGGGGAGATATTAAGCTGCTTTGACAGAATCGCCCGATCCCCGGACGCCTGATTCAGCATATAGATAAAGTCGCTATTCTCAAAAATGTTCTCCACCTCACGGGAAGAGAGCAGATCTTTTACATTCTGCGTGATTCCTGTGGGAATGCCGCCCCATTTTCTGAACCGTTTCCAGATCTCCACGGAATAAGCTGCGGTCTGTTCTTCTTTCAGAAGCAGATGGAACTCGTCCATATAATAGCGTGTTGCTTTTCCTGCATTCCGGTTCGCTGTCACGCGTCCCCACACCTGATCCTGAACCGCAAGCATTCCGATTTTCTTCATCTGCTTTCCGAGCCCTTTGATGTTATAGCTCACCAGACGGTTTGTAATGTCTACATTTGTCCGACGGTTGAACTGGCTCAGTGAACCCTTCACGTAAATTTCCAGAGCCGTAGCTACGCGGCGCGCTTCTTTTTCTTCCTGCGCTAAAAGTGCATCATACAGATCTTCCAGAATCGGCATATTTTCCAGTCGCGGATCTTTGAAATATTCCTGATAAATCTGTCTGACACAACGGTCAATCACGGTTTTCTCAATCGGCTGCAGTCCTTCTTTTCCTCCTGCAATCAGCTCACATAAGGAAATGATGAAGTCCGCTTTCAGCGCAATCGGGTTATCCTCTTCCGAATAGTTAGCGTTGATATCCATCGGATTGATAAACTGATTGCTCGACGGTCCGAGCTCAATCACCTGTCCGTTGAACTTCTGCACCAGAGCCGTATACTCTGCCTCCGGATCGCAGATGATCACATCATCGTCCGTCACCAGAAATGCATTTGCGATTTCCCGTTTCGCAGAGAAGGATTTTCCCGAACCGGGCGTTCCGAGAATCAGACCGTTCGGATTCTTCAGTTTCTTCCGGTCAACCATGATCAGGTTGTTGGAGAGCGCATTCAGACCATAATAGAGCGCTTCCTTTCCATCCTGAAACAGCTCCTGCGTGGTAAACGGCACAAAGATCGCCGTGGAACTGGTCGTCAGACCCCGCTGAATCTCGATCTGGTTCTGTGCAAGCGGTAGGCTGCTCATAAGCCCCTGCTCCTGCTGAAAGTCCAGTCTCCGCAGATTACAGTTGTGCTTCTGTGCAATACTGGATGCCTGAAATACATTGTTCTCCAACTCCTGTTCCGTACTGCCTGTATTCATAATCAGGAACGTAATAAGAAACATCCTCTCATTCTGGCTCTGCAGTTCTTTCAGAAGCGCTTTCGCATCCTTCCCATAAGTGGCGAGATCAGACGGAATGATATCCATATCATATCCGGAACGAACCGCTTTCTTCTGTTCCTCGATCTTTGAACAGTCCAGTTCCGTAATCGTCCGCTTCACTGTTTTGATTGCCTTTGTCTGGTCTACGGACTGCACATGGATCGTCACGATCTGGCTTGAATCCATATCCAGAAAATCTGCCAGAACCCGGTCGCTCAGATCGGAAGCAGTGATGGAAAGGTATGACATTGCCCCATACAATCTTCCCATCTGGAATGTCCGGCTGCCATTGAACGCAAAGGAAGTCGGCGCGATGAAATCTTTCACGGACAGACCGGAAGACACAAGCCATTTCCAGTCAAAATGGAACTTATCATCATCCCCCATGTGGAACATATCATGCATCAGGTGCAGCCTGTCTCTGCCGTTCAGCACTCTGGCTGACACTCCCAGTCTCTTAAAGTTGTTGAGCAGATCCGTCTCCACGTGTTCCAACTTCGGCTTTGCCTGACGCATCGTCTCCGCCTCAATCCCGAATGTCAGATATTTCGTCTTCGTCAGTCCGTTATTTCCCTGCGCCAGCTGCTTTTTCAGCATGGAACTGTACTCGCTCCGCACAGAATCAAAGCCGTCCTTCTGAAACGGAATCCGCACTGTCTTTTCAAAAGCATCCGATGCTGTACACATATTCATAAAAGACAGCTCAAAACGGACAGAGCTGTCGAAAAAGTTCAGGAAGCTGCACCATTCTTCAAAGATCGCCGCCCTGTCTTCCTGCTGTGCCAACTGATAATTGATATCCTGAAACTGGATGGTCTTCGTGTAATAGCCGTCTCTCACCCTGCAGATACCGTCCTGAAACATCCGGTCAAAAGGAATCGACTGCTGTGCTGTCCTCGGAATCCCGTTATCTTTCCGCGCTTTTTCGACCACCTGTCTGATCTGCTTCTTTTCCCACCTGTTCAAATTTGCAGGTATTTTTACGTTTTCCGTCTGATTTTTCTTCTGCTTTCCGAACAATCTCTGCTACCTCCCTGTATACTTCGTACTGCCGCAGGACAGCGGCATAATAGTTGTCTGTCTGATACGGTCTGACTTTCGGGCGGAGAAACTTCGCCTGAATGAAATGTTTTGCCACAACTTCCAAAGGCTGCCCGTCTTTTTCATACATCGCCAGAAAAAACAGCGGCAGCATGGCCAGAATCATTCCAAGTGCCGCAAGACTCACATTTCCGGCAGCTTTCAGGAGAAAGAAAAAAGGCACTCCGATGAGTGCCGCCGCCCCGAAGCAGATCAACTGCCTCTTTGTCAGATTAAACAGAACTTTTGATTTTACCCTCGTAAGATCACGGGGAATTGAAATATATGCGCTCAATCAAATCACCTTCCTGTGCAAATCGCTAATGACAGTTGAACACTCCCTTCGCCAGAGTTCCTGTCTTAAACAATGTGAAGCAAAGCAGCACCGTGTATCCCATGACGCCCCATATCGAGCCAATCACATCATCCGTAAACGCAATCCCCTGCACCATAACTGCATAAATTCCCACACAGATCAGTATGAGGAATCCCTGAAAGCCAAGGGCAAGCAGAGAACGCAGGTAATTCTGTCCGATCTGGCTCTGTTCCCGGCTGCCGAATGTGGAAAACGGAATCGGCGCAAGACTGACCATCAGATAAATTTCTATCATACGACCGTACACAATCACGAAGATAAGAATCGAAAGCGCTGACATCGTAATCTGCACGATAATACTCTGCAGCCATAGTCCGAGCAACGGACCAAGATCCATGTCCATCAGTGTTTCCTCCAGATTTTCCAGAGCCGAAGCATCTACCGCTGTAGACCCCGAGATAATTCCCGCTGCTGACGTCACGACGTGCTGCGATACGTCGAATACTGCCATCGTAATATTAAATGTGTTTGTGATGAGCATAACCGCGACAAACGTTTTAAAGATCCATTTGAAAAAAATCCAAGTCTCAAAATTTGCCAGATTGTTATGCTCGATGATTAGCTGAATCAGCTCATAACAGGCTATGAATGTCAGGGTCAGCCCTGCAATCGGAATGATCACTGATTCGGAGATGTTGCGGATCAGGCTGAACACCTCCGGCGAAAAGCTCGCCGGAGACGCCCCTACATTGCCCGCGATCTCGCCAACCTGGTCATTGACGGAATCGAACAGCCCCGAAAGATTATCCATAATGCCGCCCACAAGCATTTCTTTCAGCCAATCCGTTATTTTGTCGAACAAGCTGTTCATGGACAACTACCTCCCGTATCCTAGCTGAACAGCCCGGACAGCAGCGGTACAAGCACCATACCGATCAGAGCGACACCGCCGCCCGCCATCAACTGTTTCATACCCAAATAGGTGTAGGAAACCGGCTCGA
>ERZ1643247.1157-NODE-1157-length-26233-cov-11.209718_pt1 | contig 26233 bp, 23 predicted proteins | sample MGYA00579264_ERZ1643247 | MGnify/ENA primary metagenome ERZ1643247 (study PRJEB29033, sample SAMEA4952262) | chicken gut metagenome | biome: Broiler Chicken; feature: Gastrointestinal Tract; material: Caecum | place: Ireland | collected 2018 | study: Broiler... | reverse complement strand
CGAGGGCGGCGAAAAGATAGACTCGCAGGACTATTTTTTAAAGCATGTGTAAAAAGTTGCCGCGTGACGGCAAGTGTTTATTTGCGCTTTGCGCAAAAGTATGTTAAAAATTATTTTTGCAATAAAACCGCCTTCGCGTTGCAAGCGAAGGCGGTTTTTTTAAGGCGCTTTAGTATACGTTCGTAAATTCTGGAATATTTAACAAACTTATATTGACAATCTTATATAAGCATGCTAAAATATCAGTAGATTCATAAAGGAGTAAAAATTCAGTAAAAATCAAATTGCGGAGGTGTTTGCCGATGTATAAGTTCAGTTTTCAACGCGCAAAGGAATTTTAAATCTTTCTTTGCTCGCTTTTTTCTATGGGAGATAGGCAAAACAGCTTTGTATATTATATATTGTAAAGCATTTAAAATTTTTAATAAAATAGGAGTTAAAATATGAAAAGTTGTAAAAATAAATTTATTCTGCTGTTGGTTTCGCTTTTAACATGCGCCACCGTCTTTACCTTTGTCGGCTGCGCGGACGGCGAGACAGCAGACGATATCAATAACAACGGTCAGTCAACGGGCGATATCACAGGTGATGATGACATTGTTGAGTTGCCCGATATTGCTTATGCTCAAGGTATTCCCGAGCACTTTATTATGAATGGTATAACATATGATAGCAGTTATGCATTGAATGGATATGATGTTCAATATGTGCTCGCAGTGCATGGCGGCTACGAATTAGATGAACTAATCGGATATTATGTGAATAGGGAAGATTATCAGCAGCTTTATGAAACAAATCCCAATATGATGTATGCCATTGATGAAGAAAATACGATTTTTAATTCATATGATGATAATAAGTTGTCCATCTACTCACTTAAAGGGCATGATATAGAGAAATATGTGGCAATTTATTTGGTAGACAGAGTTGTTCATATTTATGTAAATAATAATTATGACGCAAGAGATTAATATGTTAAAGATTTAGGTGATTAATATGTTTAGTAAAATTTTATTATCCTGTTTATTATCAATACCTTTAATATTTTGTGGGCTATCTGTTCCTATTCAAGAAACAAGTTTAGATAGCAATAATGCTGTTATAAAAAGCAGCGCTATTTCAGATGATGATTTGATTAGCGAAACTTCTGCCGATTTGCTTGCTTCGGACGATAAAACTTTGACAGATGTAAATATTGTAAATTATGATTTATCGTCGGGGGCAACTACTTTTGAATACTTTGATATGTATTCATATGAGGCCAAGAATAGCAACAGTATTAATGAACTTTCGTCAAATTCTTCGGTGAATGACGTTGGTGGTGCCCTCGATGAGGTAAATGTACCCGATTTCGAAATACATCAGGTAGGTGATACCGATATGTATTATGTAAACGGCTACACCCCGCTTACTGCTAGTTCTGAAGAAATAAAGGACGAAGAGGCTGATGACATTGATGCCATAATAGGTACAGATGAGCGTACTCAAGTAACTAATACTAAGACTGGCTCATATCTAAAAACAGCATACATGACATATACTTATGATAATGTTTATAATGAGGCTGAGAACACTTATGAAAGCGTATCGAATTTTAGCACGGCATTTATGGTAGGACCTAATATTGTGGCAACGGCGGGACATTGTTTATACCAAGATGTTACAGACTCGGGTGATTATGATGATGAAATATATAACCCACGGTTCCCGGATAAGGTCGAATTCTATTTTGGTGTTAATAGTCTGTCTGAAGTGAATAGTTCTTATGAATATTATGCTGAAGGCGAAGTGGTGCATATAGAGTATAGCTATTACATATCACCAAGTTTTGATCACGATTGGGCAGTTGTTGAGTTAGACAGAGATCTAGGAAATACTACAGGGTGGTTTGGCAGAATTGCAAATTGGTATGATACGAGTGCTCCTGTTGATACTTATGGTTATCCTGTGGATAAACCTAGGGCGACTATGTGGGAAATTACAGGGAATTTCTATAATAAGACTGATTTTCGTTACTATACAAATAATATAGACACTATTGGAGGACAGAGCGGTTCGCCTTATGTGATAGCTTATTCTGGAGTGGATGGCTATGTGTGTGGTATCCATGCATTTGCAGAATCGGCTGATATACCGACATATAATGGGGGGACTGTTTTATATAATTTAATTTTTCATTATATAAGAAGTTTTACTACAAGTTATAGTCAGGCACGGCAGTATGAATATCCAACGTTAGAAGTTGTTTCAAAAACGGGGTCAACATGGTTAATCAGGGTTGAAAATACAAGTTCGGCGGGCATAAATCTGGAGTACAATTCAAAGATGTGTTTCTTCAATGACGCTAAAAACTGGACAGGTTTAAATGACGTTGTGTCGAAATATTTTGCGCCATATGAATTTAAGTATGTATCAATCAGTGAAAATGTGTTTGCAACGAGCATCACCTGCTCTTACGTGCGCGGCGGTGAAAGAATTATTACATATGCTAATAATTTGGACACGGACGGAACTTTAACAAGTTACAATAATGTAATTCCTGCTTAAAAATTTTGTCGTTGGCATAAAGAAATAGAATAAATTAAAAGGTGCAGCAATCAGCCGATTGCTGCACCTTATACATTGCGCCCGCAATGTGTTTTATTTTCGCCGTTTTTATTATTTGCACACAGCGCTTTTACAATGACGCTGTATAATATGTATAAAATATGCAGTTATAAGGAGTGCAGGGTGGAATCGGAAGAGAGCAGTTACAGCGAAATAATAGTTGCGGCCGACGTGGAGGCCAAACTTGCGGAGGTGCTCGCCTCGGGCGATGTCGTCCGCATGAAGGGCATGCTCGAGCGGCTGCGCAGGCTGATGTCGTACTACCGCTGCGCGATAATGGAGACGGAGACAAAGTTCAGGGTGCTCGACGAGCAGTTCTCTTCCCGCCATGCGCGCAACCCGATAGATACCATAAAGTCGCGCCTTAAATCGCCCGAAAGTATATTAGAAAAGCTGGAGCGGCGCGGCTATCCCAAAACGCTCTCCTCGGTGGAGCAGAACCTCACCGATATCGCGGGCGTGCGCGTGATATGCCCCTTCAAGGACGACATATACATGCTCGCCGACTGCTTTTTAAAGCAGGACGACGTAAGGCTGATAACGGCAAAGGACTACATAAAAAACCCAAAGCCCAACGGCTACCGCAGCCTGCACCTGATCGTTGAAACGCCCATATTTTTGCAGGACGGCAAGCGGCAGATGAAGGTGGAGGTACAGCTCAGGACCATAGCCATGGAGTTCTGGGCCAACCTTGAGCATAAATTGCGCTACAAAAAGAACCTGCCGCCCGAACTTGCCGCCGCCACGGCGCAAAAACTTTTCGACTGCGCCCGGAAGAGCGCCGATCTTGACGACGAAATGGGGCGCATACGCACCACGATAGAGGGCGTGTGAGCCGCAGGAGCATATAATTTAAGTAGGTTTAATCAGGGGCGCCGCCCGCGCAAAATTTGCGCGGGCGGCGCCCTTCAAGTTTTCGGCCGCTTCAAAGGCGTTTTGGTGAACGTATTTTCACAAAATTTTAACGGCCGCAGTATTGACATGCGGCCGCTTCCGTCATATAATGTAAATGAAATATGTAAACAGTAAAAACAATTAATAGTGTTGTCATATTTTTTGCTTACAAATAATCCGTTCATATGACAGCGCAGGGAGGCATTATGAGTTTCGTTCAGTTTACCGATGTCTGCAGGTACTACACCATGGGCGACAATGTTATCAAGGCGGCCAACGGCGTGAATTTCACCATTGAAAAGGGCGAATTCTGCGTAATAGTCGGGCCATCGGGCGCGGGTAAGACCACCGTTTTAAATATGCTCGGCGGCATGGACAGCGTCACCTCCGGCGAAATTATCGTAGACGGAGTGAAGGTAAGCGACTTCAAGGAAAAAAAGCTCACCGAATACCGCCGCTACGACGTGGGTTTTGTATTCCAGTTCTATAACCTTATTCAAAATCTGACCGCGCTCGAGAACGTGGAGATAGCTTCCGAGATATGTAAAAACCCGCTCGACGCGGCCAAGACGCTCGAGGAGGTCGGCCTTGCCGACAGAATGAAGAACTTCCCCGCGCAGCTCTCGGGCGGCGAACAGCAGAGGGTGTCGATCGCAAGGGCGATAGCCAAAAATCCCAAACTGCTCCTCTGCGACGAACCTACCGGCGCTTTGGACTACGAAACGGGCAAAACTATATTGAAACTTCTGCACGACGTCTGCCGCAACAACCAGAAAACTGTAATCGTCATCACGCATAACTCAGCGATAACACAGATGGCCGACAGGGTAATACACATAAAAAACGGCACCGTCGTAGGCGAGGAGCTGAACGAGAATCCTATGCCCGTTGAACAGATAGAGTGGTAAAAAAGTGATTCACAAAAATTTAGCGCGGACCGCGCACTAAATTTTTCGTGAGGCCTTAGGAACTAAGTTCCTCTGGCGGCATATTTAAGAGCCTACATATATAGGAATGCCGCCATTCACCTCCAGTGAGCCCGCTTGCGCGGCAAATTGAGTCGCGCTTAACGGCGAACTAAATTCGCCTTGCGCACATTTTTTTATTTAATTAAAATTATTCCTTGTCTTGCTCGCTTTTTAAGCGGGAAGGGTTTGTGAAGTTTTAGCCTTTTCAGTGCACATATTGCCTTTTTAAGAGGTCATTATGAAAAAATTCTCAAAAAATATAGTTAAAGAATTTAAAAACAGTTTCGGCAGGTTTCTCGCCATTATGGCGATAATCGCGCTGGGCGTGGGATTCCTTATAGGCATTTCCCAGGCCACGCCCGACATGAAGACCTCTATGTCGGACTATCTGAAGGATAACGCCGCTTACGATATCGACGTAAAGGCCGCCTATGGCCTTACCCTCGCAGATATAGATAAAATTTCCTCTGCGACGGACGACAGCGGCGACGAGGTAGTCTCCGCATATATGCCGGCTGTCACAAGCTCGATAATGGCCAGCATAGACGGCGCCAATGAAACGGCGGTAAATCTTATAGGCATAGATTTTTCGGTGGTCACCGGCGATAATGCGTCGGGCGACTACCTCAACCATCTCACGCTTGAAGAGGGCAGCTGGCCTTCGGCCGCCGATGAAGTCGTCGTGGAGCGCGCCAACAACTACTTTGAGGAGGCGGAGATAGGCGACAAAATCGTTATCACCGACGAAATTACCACCGCCAACAGCACCTACGGCGACATCTACGCGCAGAAGGAGTTCACGGTGGTCGGAATAGTTTCTTCGCCGGATTACTACTACCGCGACGCGCGCGAAGTTACCACCGTGGGCACGGGTGTTGTCAGCCTCGTGATGTACGGCAACTACTCGCTCGAGGAAGTCGAAAACGCGGACGGCGGGACTGAATACGTCGCCTCGGACGACAGCGTGTATGACCTTTCAAAGGAAAACAGCCTCTTCTGGTCGCTCAATCTCGACAGCTATGATCTCGGTTCAATGACCATTCCCCTCGATCCCATACGCGAAGACAACATACTCTATACCGACCTCTGGGTGCAGATATCAGGTTCGGACGGTTATGAATGTTTCTATACCGATTATAAGGACTACATTTTAAACAACGCGGCATATATCGAGGAAATAGGAAACGAAATCAACGCCGAAGTCAACGCCGCCATAGAGGACAGCTTGCTCTCGGGCGCGGTTCCCGCAAACGCGGGCTGGTATGTTTTAGACAGGGCGAGCACCAACGTCAGCTACGTAAGCTTTGACATGAACGTCGAAAAGGTGGAGGATATCGCGGGCATATTCCCCATATTCTTCATAGTGGTGGCGGCGCTCGTCGCGCTCACCTCCATGACGCGAATGGTCGAGCAGGACCGCATGCAGATAGGCACATTAAAGGCGCTCGGATACAGAGAGAGTACCATAATGATAAAATACCTCGTCTACTGCATCCTCGCCTGCATAATAGGCCTCGTCGTGGGCATACTTCTGGGCTTCTCGATAATGCCCAACATATTCTGGAACGCATACAGGACGATGTATTTCCTGCCTTCGCTCTACCTCGGCTTCTCGTGGTGGCTGGCGCTGGCCGTGGTGTTCGGCTCGCTTGCGGTGACTATTGTGGTGACTATAATCGCCTGCCGCACCACCACCAAGGAAAAGCCCTCCACGCTCATGCAGCCCAAGGCGCCCAAGCCCGGCAAGCGCATACTTTTGGAGCGCTGCACCCCCATATGGAAGCGTATAAAGTTCAAGTGGAAGGCGACTATCCGCAATATATTCCGCTATAAAAAGAACATGATACTCACCATAGTATCGGTAATGGGCTGTACGGCTCTCATCTTAACGGGCTTCGGCCTTGGCGACAGCGTGGCCGCCGTCACCGAACTGCAGTATAACGATATCATATTCTATGACACCGTCGTAAGTTTCGACGGCGACTATGAATACGCCGACGGCGACGAGCATACGCTTGAAAGCTATATAGATTCCCTCGGTGAGAACAGATATACCGACGTATACAGCGAGAGCGGCCAGCTTATCTTAGGCGACTCGCGCGAGAGCGTGGATATGTATCTCGTGACAAATTCAGAGCAGTTCTCGAACTTCGTAAGCCTTCATTCGAGCGCCTCGGGCGATGCGCTCGACGTTGCGGAGGACGGCATAATAATTCCCGAAAATATCGCAACCGTATACGATATCTCGGCGGGGGACGAGGTGACCTACCGTACGGCGGACGGAGCCGAGCTCAAGCTCACAGTTTCGGGTGTGTGCGAGTATTACACGGGCTCCGACGTGTATATGAGCGTGAACAACTTCACCGCCGCCGTGGAGGCGGAGGGCGGCTCTGTCGACGTATCGCCCAACGCTTACCTCATAAAATACGGCTACGGCGATGATGAAGACGCCATGAACGCCGCCGCGGAGTCGCTGTTGTCTGACCCTGCCGTTACAGGCGTAGAATTCACCTACACGACCTTGCGCACCTTCGACGCGCTCAACGACACCATGGGCTTTGTAATACTCATCCTCGTCGTCTGCGCGGGCGCGCTCGCCGCGATAGTATTGTATAACCTCACCAATATTAACATAGACGAGAGACGAAAGGAGATAGCCACCCTGCGCGTTTTAGGCTATACCAAATGGGAAGTTGCGGGCTATATTTACCGCGAAAGCGGCATTCTGACGATAGTGGGCGCCTTGTTCGGACTGCTTGTCGGCTGGCTGCTGCACATGTACATCGTCGGCAGGGTGAACAGCGTGTGGATGATGTTCGGCAAGGCGATAGCGCCCTTAAGCTTCTTATGGGCATTTCTGATTACGCTCGGCTTTGCTATAGTCGTATATGCCTTTATGCTGATAAAGCTGTATAAGATAAACATGGCCGAATCTTTAAAGTCGAATGAATAAAGCTGTTGCCGCGCCGTACAAATGGCGCGGCAACGCATACATAACAGGGAGAATGTTTCATGGATAAAAAACAATTGCGCGACGGACTCATGGCGCAGCTGTGGCGTATGTACAGCATGGATATAATGCTCTATCTCCGCGAATTTCTGGTGGGCGAAACGGCGCTTTTAGAGTGCATAGCCTCGTCGGGCAGAACGCTCACTCCGGGCGAAATAAGCGAAAAGATGCACTTAAGCCGCGCGCGCACGGCGAATATTCTGCGCACTCTGCGTGAAAAGGGGTTTATAACAATGGAGGTCGCCGGCGATGACAGGCGCAAGATGCTCGTGACCATGACGGCCGCGGGCGGTGCGCACCTTGCGGGCAAACACGCCTATCTGGAGCGCTATTTCGACGAATACGTCGACGTGCTCGGCGAAAAAAACATATCCGATCTCACCGCCCTTTTAAAAGTCACTGCCGACAGCGAGAGCGTCCTCATGCAAAAATTCGACAGGGGGAATGTGTGACTTCCTCAGTATGGCAGGCGGCGGGCCGCCTTGCCTGAGCAATTATCGAAAACGAAATATAGACGGAACGGAGTCCTCTCTGCATGAGATCAAAAATGCAGAGAGGACTTTTTTTGTGATCAAAATATAAAAAAAGTTATAAAAGTTCAAAAACGCCTGTTGACTTTGAAATAATAAGTGATATAATATAGGTGTAAAGGTAGTTATTTATGTGATTCATATAAAAATTTGTTTTCTTTGGTAATTTTCACACCGGTGGTTATTATAGTAATATAAAAGGAGGTGAAACAAATATGAAGTACGGCAAATACATAATTCTTATTCTGTTCGGCATTGCAATGTTTTGCTTCGGTCTTATAGGAGCTGTATATTATGCCAATGGTGGAGAATATATCTGGCTGTATGATAGTTCTATCGCTGGTATAATCTTAGGCTGGATATTCAGTTTTGCCGGCCTTGCCGGAGCCATGATAGAGGGGATAGTAAGATTTATCAACAGTCGAAAAAAATAGTAATTACTTTGTATGCTAAGGAGAGAAAAATAAAATTATACCGTATGGCTTGGAACAAGCGGCGGTTCGGTTACGTTTGCTACAACTGAAGATACGTCCACCGTGGCGGTTTCAGATAATATACCGTATAGTTACGATATAGGAGGATGATATAAAAAAATGCGGCGCGGGATGTCCGGCGCCGCATTTTTTAATTTGTTTTATTTACCTGTGCGCCTTTTCGCTGTGCATATCGCGGTTTGAAAGGCGAAGGCCCCAGCCGCTTATTATCGGCGAAATTATCAGCCACAGCGCCGCTACGGCAATTATCACGTACAGCGTAATAGAACCCGCCGTCCTCGGCCCCTGGAATATCCAGCTCACCAGGTTGAAGTCGAAAATGCCGTAAAGGCCCCAGTTGAGCGCGCCTATTATGCACAGGATATAGGCAATAAAATTAGCAACTACCATAGATGTATCTCCTTGCAAATAAGTATGCGCCGTAATTTTTTTATTATTCGCCTGTAATTTCAAGCCGCCCGTGCGGCATTTTGCCGTGTGATTTTGCGGGCGGTATTGCAATTGCGGCGGCTATGTGTTAAAATATACATATATGGGCAAAAAAAATAAAAATTCAGGGCAAAACACCCTTTTAAAAAAGGCAGAGATGCTCACGGGGCGCGACTTCTGGCACTCATGCGCGGACGAGGAGGAGGGCATACCCTCTGTATGCTTTTCCGACGGGCCGCACGGCCTGCGCGTGCAGGCGGACGAGGCCGATAACTTCGGGCTGGAGCGCTCGCTGCCTGCGACCTGCTTCCCCACGCTTGCGGCGCTCGCCTCTTCGTGGGACAGATGGCTGTTATACGGCGTGGGCAGGCGGCTGGGCGAGGAGGCGGCCTCATTCGGGGTCAACGTGCTCTTAGGCCCCGGCGTGAATATAAAGCGCAATCCGCTGTGCGGCAGAAATTTTGAATACCTCTCGGAGGAACCATACCTTGCGGGCGAGCTCGCGGCGGAGTATGTGCGCGGCGTGCAGGGCGTGGGCGCGGCGGCGTGCGTAAAGCACTTTGCCTGCAACAGCCGCGAGTGGGCGCGCACTGTGTATTCCGCAGAAGTCTCCGGGCGCGCCCTGCGCGAGGTGTACCTCGCCCCGTTCGAGGCGGCGGTAAAGCGCGGCAAGGCTGCGGCGGTGATGACGGCATACAACAAAATAAACGGCACATACTGCTCGGAAAACAGGTGGCTGATAACCGATATCCTGCGCGGCGAGTGGGGCTTTGAGGGCATAGTCGTGTCCGACTGGGTGGGAACTGACGACCGCGCCGCGGGCGTTGCGGCGGGCGAGGATCTGGAGATGCCCCGCTGCAACTTGACTCCCGAAGAGATAGCCCTTGCCGTATCGCGCGGGGAGCTTGAAGAAGGCGATATCGACGGCTGCATTGCCCGCCTCAAAAAATTTGCGCAAAAATACGCCCGTCCCGCCCTCGGGACTTTCGACAAGGACGAACATCTCGCATTCGCGCGGCGCGCCGCCGAAAACTGCGCCGTGCTCTTAAAAAACGAGGGCGTCCTGCCGCTTGATGTTGGCGCGCAGGTTGCAGTAATAGGCGACCTTGCATTTATTCCGCACATTCAGGGCGGCGGCTCCTCCCGCGTGAACGGCGCGGCGGACGACGTGATTTCCTGCCTCTCGCAGAAGTTTAAAGTGCGCGCAGAGCGCGGCTACGAGCGGAGCGGAAAAGCCAATAAAAAATTAAAAAATCGCGCCTTAGAGCTTGCAAAGGGCGCGGAGCACATTATTTATTTCATGGGCCTTACCGAGCGCGAGGACGCCGAGGGGGCGGACAGGGAAAATCTGTATCTGCCCTCCTGCCAGACGGAGCTGCTCAAAGAGATGTACGCCGCGGGCGTGCGGCCGATAGTTGTGCTGTGCGCGGGCAGCGCCGTAGATTGCAGCTGGGACAATATGGCCCCGGCGGTGCTGTATCTGCCGCTTACGGGCGGGGGAACGGGGAGCGCGCTCGCGCGCCTTTTATGCGGCGAGGCGAACCCTTCGGGCAAGCTTGCGCAGACCTTTCCGCTCGAATATTCCGACTGGCCCTGCGCCGCCGAATTTACAAATGACGCATACATGTATCGCTTCAGCGAGGATATTTTTGTCGGCTACAGGTATTTTGACGCGGCCAATCTCCCAGTAAAATACCCCTTCGGCCACGGCCTTTCGTACACTTCGTTTGAATATTCGGGCCTGAACTGTGAGGGCGGCACGGTCAAATTCAAAGTCAAAAACACGGGCGCGCGGGGCGGCGCGGAGGTCGTCCAGCTGTACATATGCCCGCCCGGGTGCGGCATCGCCATGCCCGAAAAAAAGCTCGCCGCGTTTAAAAAGTTATACCTCGAGGCGGGAGAGGAGCGCACCGTTGAGCTTGCGCCCGACATATTCGCCCTGCGCGCGTTCGACGAAAGTGCAGATAAATTCGTTGTGTTCGGCGGGCAGTACGGCGTAAAAATAGGCTCGTCCTCCCGCGATATCCGCCTGGAGGGGAGCATGTTCATAGAGGGCGCGCGCCCCGCGGGCGCGGGCGGCAGGCAGGAGCGCGAAGAGATACTCAAGGCCGCAAAGGCGGCCCCCGCCCATATGCCGCAGGCGGCAACGGGCGGCAGGCGTGAGCGCGTTGAGATAACCATGCACAGCCCGCTCATAAATTTAAGGCGCGCAAGGGGCGCGCTTGGCAGGCTGATATATAAAATTGCCGACTTCTATTGCACAAGCAAAAAACAGACGGCGCTTTTAACCTTCCGCTATATAACCGTGCGTTCTGCCATGCAGTATGCGGGGTTCAATCTCGCGCGGGCGCACGGCTTCGTTGACGTCTGCAACGGAAATTTTTTAAAGGGACTCAAAAAATTAATAACAGGCAAGGAGAAGATATGAGAGCTGCAATCTACGGCGCGGGCGCCATGGGCACGGTGCTGGGCGCATATATCACCAAAAACGGCGGCGAAATCGACCTTATAACGCGCAACCGCGCGCACGTTTCGGCGCTTAAGGAGAGAGGCGCGCGCATAACCGGAACGGTAAATTTCACAGTGCCCGTAAAGGCACTGCTGCCAGAAGAGATGGACGGGGAGTATGACGTTATACTTCTGATGACAAAGCAGCGGCACAACGCCGAAATTCTGCAGTTTCTGCTGCCCCATTTAAGGGCGGACGGCGTGGTGTGCACCACGCAGAACGGTTTGCCGGAGCCGTCTGTTGCGGCGGTCGTCGGCGAGGAACGCTGCGTGGGATGCGCTGTATCCTGGGGCGCCACGTTCGTGGGCGGCGGCGAGGCAAAGCTGACCACCCGCCCCGACGGGCTGGAGTTCGCCCTCGGCACGCTGTATAACAACAAAGATAAACTCTCCGCAGTAAAGGAGCTGCTCTCTTTAATGGGGAGGGTGGAGATCGAGGAAAATTTTATAGGCGCGCGCTGGTCGAAGCTCGCCATAAACTGCGCCTTTTCGGGACTGTCGGCGATAAGCGGTCTCACTTACGGCGATATCTGCGACGATAAGTATGCAAGAAAGGTGGCGCAGGCCATATTAAAGGAGTGTTTCGACGTGGCCGAGGCCTGCGGAATACGTCCGGGCAAGATACAGGGACACGACGTGGCCGCTATAATAGGCTACCGCACCGCGCTCAAAAAGCGCATATCATATGCGCTCATTCCCGTAGCCATGAAAAAGCACAGGCAGCTCGTCTCAGGCATGTATTATGATCTGAAGGCGGGAAAGGTCTGCGAGGCCGACCTTGTAAACGGCGTCGTCTCTGCCTACGGCTCGCGCGTGTGCCGTCCTGCCGTGCTGAACGGCCTTGTGCAGGATATCGCGCACCAAATCGAGCGCGGCGAGCGGAAAATTTCTCCCGAAAATATCGAAGAATTCAAAAAATATGTGTGATATAGCCGCGCATACGGCGTTTTCGTTAACTTTTTGTTGCAAATAATCCCTTCAGGTGCTATAATTTTTTAAATAAAAACTGCGGCTTTGCAGTTTGAAATAGGTTTTCTGGTAAAATTATGGAAGAAATTTATTATCCCTCGGCCGACGGCGTGCACAACGTTCACGCCTGCATATGGCGTCCCCGTGGCGAGATCGTTGCAATTTTGCAGATAATTCACGGAATGGAGGAGTACGCCGCGCGATACTCAAAGTTTGCGCAAATGGCGGCGGAGCGAGGGGTGCTCGTTTGCGCGGAGGATCACCTCGGCCACGGCGGCACCGCGGACGGCGACTTCGGCCACTTTCCCAAGGACGGGGAGGAGCTTGTTTTGAAGGATATCGCGGAATTGACTTCCCGCGTAAGGGCAATAGCTCCGGGCGTGCCATGCTTTGTCATGGGACACAGCATGGGCTCCTTTTTCTGCCGCGAATACATAGCGCGCAACGGCAGGGAATTTTCCGGCGCGATAATTATGGGTACGGGTTTTACGGGCGCGGGCACGCTCTTTTTTGCCCGGCTTGTCACAAAAATCATAGGCGGAATATACGGACGGGAACACAAGAGCAAGTTTATTTCCAAACTCGCGTTCGGCGCTTATAATGTAAAATTCAAACCCGCCCGGACGGGCTATGAGTGGCTCTCCAAAAACGAGCAGAATGTAAAGGCTTACGTTGCGGACGAAAAGTGCGGCTTCGGATTCACATGCGGCGGCTTTATGGGGCTTTTCGGCATAATTAAAAAATGCTGCTCGAAGTCGGCTTTTGTCTGCACGCCCAAAGAGCTGCCTATATTCATGGTTTCCGGCGCGGACGATCCCGTGGGCGCATACGGAAAGGGTGTTAAGAAGGTTTATAATAAGTATCGCGCCGCAGGCGTAAAGGACCTCTCGCTTAAGCTGTATAATGAGGCCCGCCACGAGATTTTAAATGACGACTGTGCCGAAGAGGCGTGCGCGGATATATTCTCTTTTATCTTCGGCCGAGCGCAGATAAAATAATTTTTAATTTGCTTTTAATTATTTATTTAATTGAATTTTAATTAAAATAAATTTTTAATTTTATATTTTTTAATTAAACTTGAGGCTTGATTTAATGATTATTAAATGGGATATTACCATTCCGGCTTTGACTGGTGAAAAAACGCGCAGGGCGTATGTGTATCTGCCGAACGGATACGACGAGGAGCCCGAAAGGCGCTACCCCGTGATGTATATGTTTGACGGACACAACCTGTTTTTCGACGGCGACGCGACCTACGGCAAGAGCTGGGGCATAGGTGGGTATCTCGATTACACAAACACAAAGCTGATAATCGCCGCCGTGGAGTGCAACCACGAGGGCAACGGAAGATTAGAGGAGTATTCCCCCATAAACTTCAAATTCGGCGACACGCCTATCCGCGGGAAGGGAAAAAAATATATGGACTGGCTCGTCGGAGAGTTCAAGCCGTATATCGACGCAAATTTCCGCACGCTGCCGGACAGGCAGAACACCGCCATAGGCGGCAGCTCTATGGGCGGGCTGATGACGATGTATGCTCTCGCCGTGTACGGCAAATATTTTTCGCGCGGGGCGGCGCTCTCGCCCAGCCTTTGGATAGGCGGCGGTACGCCCGCCTTTTTGCAGAAGGCCAGGTTCGGCAGGCCCGCGCAGCTGTATATGGACTACGGCAGCAGGGAGTTCGGCAATCACGCCGGGCAGCGCAGGATATTTGCCGACGTCGTTTCAGACCTCATTCAAAAGGGCGTGTTCGTAACGGCGCGCATAGTGCCCTACGGCACCCATTGCGAGGCCTCGTGGCAGCGTCAGCTGCCCGTGTTTTTCAATGCTCTCGGCTTTGAGGGGGAATAAGCGAGGCTGTGCCTAGGAACGTTGCGCTGGCGCAACTTATCGTATGCGCCATAGGCGCATTCATCGTGTACGCCGCAGGCGTACTTATCACTGTTGAGCGCCATATCAATATTTTTTGATGGGGGGGGGAATTTTTAGTGAATATTTCATACGGGAAATTTTATTCGCGGCACCTGGGCCGCGAAATGGAGTATAAAATTTACGGCACGCGCGGCAAGCCCGTGCTGGCCATACCCTGCCAGGGCGGCAGGTTCTATGAGTTCGAGGACATGCGCATGCTCGACGTGTACGCCCCCTATATAGAGGACGGCCGCATACAAGTGTTTACTATCGACAGTATAGACTATGAAACGCTGTTCGGTCAGGGCGATCCCCGCGCGCGCATCTGCCGCCACGAGGCGTGGATTAATTATATAATGGAGGAGGCTGTTCCGCACTTCTCCTACATAAACACGCAGGCCAACGGCTGGGAAGTGCGTTTCCTCGTCGCAGGTCTAAGCCTGGGCGCGCTTCACGCCGCCACACTCTTTTTCCGCTATCCCGACGTGTTCGACGCGCTTATGTCGTTGAGCGGGATATACACCAACGAATACTGCTTCGGAGGTTATCACGACGATCTCACTTACATGAATTCCCCACAGCAGTTCGTGGCGGGCATGCCCAAGGACCACCCCTATATCCGGAAATACAATTCCGGCAGGATAGTGCTCTGCGTAGGTCGCGGCGCCTGGGAGAACGAAACGCTGGAGAGCACTTCGGCCTTTGCTCAGGTCTTAAAGGACAAGGGCATAGGGGCGTGGGTAGACTACTGGGGCGATGATTCGCGGCACGACTGGGACTGGTGGTTCGTGCAGGCGGCGTACTTTTTGCCCAAAATACTCGATTACTGAAAGGTTTACGGCGCGGCATGTTGCCTGCGCCGTGCGATATATAAATTCAATGCGCTAAAGCGTTAAAGGGAGAAATCATATGAAAAACTTTGTGTTCATCTCGCCCAACTTCCCCACGAACTACTGGAAGTTCTGCCGCGAACTCAGAAATAACGGCTTCGACGTTTTGGGCGTAGGCGACTGCCCCTACGAAAATCTTGCCCCCGAGCTCAAAGACAGCCTCACCGAGTACTACTGGGTGCACTCCTTGAAGAACTACGACGAGGTATACCGCGCCGTGGCGCTCTTTGCCTTCAAATACGGCAGGATAGATTTTATAGAGAGCAACAACGAATACTGGCTGGAGCTCGACGCGCGCCTGCGCACCGACTTCAACGTGTGCAGCGGCTTCAAAAACGACGATATGGCACGCATAAAATATAAGTCCGGAATGAAGTCGTACTATAAAAAGGCGGGCGTGGTTACAGCGCGTTACTGCATGGCGACCGCCTTTGAAAAGTGCAAAAAGTTCATCGGCGAGGTCGGCTATCCCGTGATAGTAAAGCCCGACAACGGCGTGGGCGCCAACGACACCTGGAAACTGACATGCGACGACGATTTAAAGAACTTTTTAAACGAAAAGCCGCCCGTCGACTACATTATGGAGGAATTCGTGGAGGCAGAGGTCAACTCCTACGACGCCATAATAAATTCTCACGGCGAGCCGATATTTGAGACGGGCAATGTCACGCCCATGTCGATAATGGACATAGTGAACACCAACGGCAACAGCATCTACTATATAGTGAACGAACTTGCTCCCGACGTTAAAGACGCCGGCCGCCGCACGGTCAGGGCCTTCGGCGTGAAGAGCCGCTTTGTGCACTTCGAGTTCTTCCGCCTCACAAAGGACCAGTACCTCGGCAAAAAGGGGGATTTGATCGCCCTGGAGGTGAACATGCGCCCCTGCGGCGGGTTCTCGCCCGATATGATGAACTACGCCAACTCCACAGACGTGTATAAGATATGGGCGGATATGATAGCTTACGACAGTACTCTGGTGCCCACGGGAGAAAAGTTCTACTGCGCCTACGCGGGCAGGCGCGACGGCAAGCCGTTCATGTATTCCGGGCAGGATATCGAGCGCAAGTACGCCGCAAATTTAAAGGCGGTGGACAGGATCCCCGACGCGCTCGCCGCGGCAATGGGAAACACCATGTATCTCGCAAACTTCAAAACTAAGGCTGAGATGGACGCCTTCTACAAGGATGTTCTCCTCACAAAGGAAATTTAAATTTAATTAATTAAATTTTGATTTTTTTAAATAAGTTAACGCGCCGCGCGGCCTTTTTAAGCCGCGCGGCGCTCAATTTTAATTATTTTATTTTAATTAAATATTATTTATTTTGCGGTGGTTTTTCTTGCGGCAAACCACATTGCCAGCGCGGCGATAAACGCCATAAATGATATCAGCATATTCAGATTAAATACGTTGTGCCCCCACAGGCTTATCCCGTCCTCAGGGTAGAGGTACCGTATCTTCATCCAGAAGGGCGACTCGTACCACAAACTAACCGTGTATTCATGCGGGAAAAATGCATATCCGAACAGCTGGGCGCAGGGTATCAGCCAGCACAGCCCGAGCACGAGCACAAATACCCAGTCGTACCAGTGGCGCAAATCGTGCGTTACAGCGCAGTAAACAAGCAGCCCAACTGCAAGCAGCACGCCCAGAGTCGTCTCTGTGCCGTAGCCGTATATTCCCGCCTGCGCAAACGCCTCAAACAGCGCCGCCGCGGCATATACCGCGCTCACTTTTAGCGCGAATGAGAAGGGGTTTTTGGGTTTAACTTCCCGCCGCACCATGTCGCCGATTTCGGCTGTAGCAAGCTCCAGCGCCTCGTCCTCGCCTGCGCCGTCGGCAAGCCGTGCCGAGTATTCGTCGCGGCAGGCGGCGATCAGCTCCCGCCTGAATTTTTCGCCTCTCACGCCGTAGCCAGCCATGGCGCGCGCAACGCGCGCCTCTATCGTCTTGCCCTTTGGCAATTTAATTTTTCCGCAAGCGCACAGTACAGATGAAATTGCCGCCGCAAATGCGATCACCGCTATATAGAAGTCCAAACTTACCGCCGTGGCTGTGCGCACAAGTTCGTGCGGAGCGCCGCCGCCCGGCCTGAAATATTCCATAAGCTCTATCGCGCCGGGGAAGAGGTAACGCGCGGCAAAATAGCCGTCGGGCTCCACATAGTGGTATATGTCGCCCACCTGTATGGCGGTTGCCAGCCTGCCCGCAAAGAAGATGAGGGGCAGAACAAAGTCGTACCACCTGCGCAGCCTGAACGTTGCCAGCGCGTATATAAAGATTACCGCCGCCGCAATGCACGCAACTACGTTGTAGAACATATATGCGCTGTATACATACCTCTCGGGGAAGAGCGCGGAGGTGAGTATCTCTAAAATGGCGAGCGCAAAGAACAGCGCGCTCACCTTCAGCGCAAAGGCAAAGCGGTTTTTTTGGGTTATCTGTCCGCGCACCGTATCTGTGACCTCTGCAAGCGCGCCCTGCATGGCGAGCTCGGCGCTCTCGGCTCCGCCTGCCAGCCGCTCGCGGTATTCGTCGGTGCACGTTGCAACAAGTTCGCCCTTCAATGCCCTGTCGCTCACGCCGTACGCCTTCATGATCGCGGATATCCGCCTTTTTATCATCTTTTCGGCCTTCATTTTTTGCCTCCTGCAATGAGAATTTTAAGCGCCTCTGCCGCCGCGAGGTATTCGTCGGCATTTCTGCGGTAGAATTCCGCGCCCAGCTCGGTGAGCGAGTAATAGCGCCTGTCGGCGCCCTTCGCCCCCGCCGCCGCGTACGAGCGCACTTTGCCCTCGTCGGTGAGCTTCTTCATCACCATGAGCATGGAGGGGTTGGTTATCCGCACCGCCCCGCTGCCGCAGGCATTTATGCGCTTTACAAGGTTGTAAATATAGTCGTCGCCCTCGGAGAGGAGCGAACATACTATTATCTCGGTGAAGCCCTTGATGTATTCGCCCGAAGCTATCATACCTGCCTCCTTTTAAGTTAGTTCAGTTAATGTTTAGTTTAGCTAAATATATTGTAGCACGCGTATATGCATATGTCAATAGGGCGGCCGAATATTTTTTAAAGTTTATTTTTTTGAGGGGAGAGCCGCCCCGCGGCGCCTGCCGCTGGGCGGCAAAAAAATGGAGAAAAAAAGAGGTGCGCGGCAACTTCAGTTGCCGCGCACCACGCTTTAAGCGGCGCAAAGATATTGCGCGCCGCAAATGTTGCATCTCAATTTTTTATCCCGCGCAAAACCATTATCAGGCTTATTGCCGTGTCCCACTGTTTCTCGCCGCGCCCGTACTGCGCAAGGCGCTCGTCATATTTTTTATTGATGAGTTCCGTCATCTTTTGCACATCCTCCGCCGCAACAAAATCGGGCAAAGAGCGGGCGGCGCTGCCCAGACCGTCAAGTTCGGACTTGCGCCCCTCTTCGATTATGTCGCGCGCAATCGCCGCAAATTTTTTGTCGTCTGGAGTAAGCCCTATCGCAAGATAGTCGCATGTAATGTCGCCGAACCCGTATTTTTCAATGGCGGCCGGCAGCTCGGCCTCGGTGAGGGGATACTTTCGCACGGCGTACTTTTCTAAGCTGTCGTCGCGTTCCGCCGTTCCGCGCCAGAATTGCTCTTCAAATTCGCTCTCTGCAAGGCAGGGCGCCTTTACTTCAATCGTCCTGCGGTTGGAGAGCACTATGCACGCGCCGCCGCTCTTTAAAACGCGCAGCTGTTCTCCGAAAAACTTTTCAGGCTCTATGTGCTCGCTCACTGTGTATGATATGGTAACGTCAAACGTGCCGTCGGCAAAGGGCAGCGCCGTGGCGTCGCCCTCAACAAACTCCACGCCCTCCTCGTGCGCGCGCGCAAATTCTATAAAGTTGCTGTCGCGGTCGAGGCCGCATATCTCCGCCTTGGGGTACCAGCGGTGCAGCGCGCCCGCCAGCGCGCCGGGGCCGCAGCCCACTTCAAGTATCTTAAGCCTGCGCCTGCCGTCGAGTTTTAAAAGCGAGCGGTATCTTTCGGCAAACACGTCGCAAAAGCGCAGTTTGCGGCTGTAGTACAGCGTGTTCTCCCCCTGGATGAATTGCGACCAGACTGTGTTCATAGTTCCTCCGCGGTATGTAGTGACGATATATTAACACGCGCTGCGCCTTGCTGTCAAGCGCAGAAAAATTGCTGCGCAGGTTCTAAATGCGGCGACGCGCAAATAAAATAGCGTATACATAACTGTAAGCGGAGGGGTGGTATGCTCGATAGCGAAATTTGCAGCGGTATGAATGAACGCCTTGGCGGCGCGGCGGTGGGCGTGTGCGGCAACGGCGAATTATATTCGGCATTTTGCGCCGCAGAGAGCGGCGGGCTTAAATTTTCTGATAAGGAGAACGGTTGCGGCGCTTTAATATTTGCAGAGAGCGACGGCGTTAATTATTCCGAAGTCGCAAACGGCAGGCCGTTCATCATAATAACGGGGCGCGGACAGGAGCTGGAAAAGACGTACGGCTGCGCCTGCGCCGCGCCTCAGGATTGGGACGAGGGCGCTTTGAACGGCCTTTTAAGGTTGCTTTCAGGTGAGTTCTGCGTGCGCTCGGTGGGTATAGATATCCCCGAATGGATGCGCTTTCTGCCCGCCGACAGCTCGGCCATATCCGAACTTTTGTCGCGCGTAAGGGAAAAGTGCGGGCAGATAAAAAAATTCAAAGATATCTCCGCGCTCGACGATCTTTGCGAGGGCGCGAAATTCTGGTCGCCCGCCATAGAGTTGAAATTCAATTTTTCTACGGGCGGGGCGAATATAGTCTGCCGCGCGCAGGACGGCATCTTCTTTGAAATGCTTTCCGAGATCGCCGGCGACGAGATAGAGGGGGAGTATTCGCTGATGCGCTACGTGCGCTCCGCCGCAGAGGCAAAGCGCGGGTACGACAAGGTGCGCGACGCGCTTGACTGCGCCCGCATAAACGGCTACGGCATAGTCACCCCCGCCGACGAGGACTTAACATATGAACAGCCCGGCGTGGTAAAGCAGGGCTGTTCCGTCGGCATAAAGCTGCGTGCGTCCGCGCCCACCTACCATATAATAAGGGTGGACGTCGGCGGCGAGGTCAGCCCCATCATGGGCGACAGCGCCCAGAGCGAGAGCCTCGTCGCGGGTATGATGAAGGGGTTTGAAACCGACCCCGAGGCAACGTGGAACACCGACGTGTTCGGCCGCTCGTTAAAGTCTATGGTAAAGGAGGGTTTAAGCGCCAAAATGAATTCCATTCAGGAGGACACCCGCGTAAAACTCAGAAAGGCTATAACGCGCATGGCCAACGAGGGCAAGGGCGGCGTTATATGCATAATACTATAAAAAATTTCATAAAAATTCCGCTCGGGTCTCGGGCGGAATTTTTTATTTATCCGTAAAACTAAGTTTTTATCTGCGCGGCGTGCAATTTTATAAAAACAGTTTACTTATTCCGCGGTTTTGTGTTATAATTGCATTAAATCAAACTTAAGGAGGGAAAGCATGAATAAAAAGCAGAGAGATGAATTGCTGGAGATGAAGGAGTATATCGGCGTCGCCGAAATACTTTCCGTCGTAAGGGATAAGACTAAGGAAGGCGAATTCGTGGTGAATAAAACGGAGATGTCGTCGGAAGAGGCGGAGGAGTATTTAAAAATAAAAAACGCCTGCAATTTAAATAAGATACGAAAGGGAGTAACGGCTCTTGCAGTGATCGGCGCCCTTCTGTTAATATTGTTTGCAATCTTATTTTTTGCGTTAATGTTTTAATTTTGAATTTGTTTCTGCGGAGTAAAATTTTATTACTCCGCATTTTTTATGACGTAATTTTTTGGCGAAGAGAGGGAGAACTTGCCGTATGCGCTTAAAATCATATGCGCTTTGTCGGCAAAAACCGCATTTTGCGCCTGTTTGCACGCATATATGTCTTACCGCATATGTGTGCGGGCGCATAAAAAATATGTGTATAATACCCCATTTAAATTTGTATGCGCTTTCAAACATATCGGCCGCGGCGCAAGTGTATACGGAGGGGGAGTGCAACATATGTGCCGGATTAAAAATATTGATTTAATTTATTTTTTTTGCAAATCGATCAGATCAATTTAAATAAATATGTTTTTCAGGGCATATATCTGAGCGCACCGTTTTTTACATATGCGGCCGCGCCGATATATCCATGCTCCCCCTCCGCTATCCGGGTCAGGCGCAAAAATATAAAAAAATAAACTCCGCCGAGGGCTTAAAGCCTTCGGCGGAGTGCCTGCAGTACGGGCGGACAGAAAAATTACCGCAGTGCATACGCCCGCCCCTCTGCCGTTGACGTATAAGGAATAAATCTTTGCCGCAGAACTTCTACGACCGTTTCATGCAGCACCTTTCATTAATGTGGGGCTTAATGCGGCTTTGCAAATAATCTTAACAATCGTCGAGTAGTATATATCCCCCTTTACGCTCGACCTTGCTCGCTTTTCCCCCTTTGGCAAGGGGGGACTTTATGCGGATTATTTCTAAAATAATCACTCTGCGCAAGCATGGTTTCACGCAGTAAAGTTCAGCGAGCTGGCGCGAGCGTTAAGAACTTTACAAGGAACTAATTTATACCGCAGTAAATTTTAAAAATAATTATGTTCGGAAAAAGAGCAGGCGAATTTAGTTCGCCGATACCTCTTTTTCACGACATTGCTATAACTCTCACGGAAAAAGATTTTGCCAAAGGCAAAAGATTTTTCGTGAATTTTTTTCACTCTCCGGCAAACTGCGAGTTGTAAAGGCTTGCGTAGAAGCCGTTCTGTGCAAGCAATTCTTCGTGCTTGCCCTGCTCCACTATGTTTCCGTCGCGCATTACAAGTATGAGGTCGGCGTTCTTTATTGTGGACAGCCTGTGCGCTATGACAAAGCTCGTTCTGCCGTGCGTGAGGTTATCCATTGCCGTCTGTATTATCTCTTCTGTGCGGGTATCGACGTTGGAGGTCGCCTCGTCGAGTATCAGCATGGGCGCATTTTCGATCATTGCGCGCGCTATCGTTATCAGCTGTTTCTGGCCGCCCGATATCTCGTCGCCGTTTTCAACATAGTGCTCTAACCCGCCCGGCTGGGTGGAGATGTAGTGCGTTATGCCCGCCGCCTCGCATGCCGCGCGCACCTGCTCGTCGTCGGCCTGCTTGGAGTATACTATATTCTCGCGCAGCGTGCCTTCGAACATCCATGTGTCCTGCAGCACCATGCCGAACAGGTCGTGTATTTCCTCGCGCGGCATATCTTTTATTGAAACGCCGTCGATCGTGATGTCGCCGCTGTTTACCTCGTAGAACCTCATCAGGAGGTTTACCATGGTGGTCTTGCCTGCGCCCGTGGGGCCGACGATCGCCACCTTCCAGCCCGGCTGAACTTTTGCCGAAAAGTCCGGTATTATCACCCTGTCGGGCGAGTAGCCGAATTTTACGTGTTTGAACTCGACTTCGCCGCGCACGCCGCCCGTGAGTTTGCGCTCCTTGCCGCTCTCATCCTCAAGTTCTTCTTCTCCGAGGAAGGCGAATACCCTGCCGCTTGCAGCCGCCGCGCTCTGCAGCACGTTTGCTGCCTGGGCTATCTGCGAGAGGGGGCTCTGAAACAGGTTGACGTACACAAGGAACGCGGAGAGCGTGCCGAACGTCACACCCAGCGAGCCGCGGCTTATGAGTATGCCTGCAACCACGCACACCGCGGCGTAGGCAAAGTAGGAAATAAAGCTCATTGCCGGCTGCATTATTCCGGAGAGTGCCTGTGAAAGGAAGGTGCTCTTCTTTAAGCGCTTGTTGGTCTTTCCGAAGTCTGCGCCCGTGCGCCCTTCGGCGTTGAACGCCTTTATTACGAGCTGTCCGGAATAATTTTCTTCGACTTTTCCGTTCAGAACGGCGAGTTCGTCCTGCTGTTTTCTGAACTGCGGTTGCGAGAACTTCATTATCACCATCAGCAGGATGGCCATGAGCGGCACTATTATCAGCACTGACAGCGCCAGTTGCCAACAGGTCACAAACATCGCAATTAGTACGCCTATCAGCATGCATACAGACTGCACGACCATGGAAACCGCCTGCTGCATGGAGTTGCCTATGGTATCCACGTCGTTTGTAACGCGCGAGAGCGTGTCGCCGTAGGGGTGGGAGTCGAAGTATTTTAAGGGAACTTTGTTTATCTTCTTGGATATATCCGAGCGAAGCGCGCGGCACATTCTCTGCGACACCGTCGTCATCGTATAACTTGAAACATAGGTGCACAGCGCGTTGCATACATAAAATATTATCAGCATGATCGCAAAGCGCGCAACTTCGCTCATGTCGATGAGCGTACCGTCTATGCCTACAGTAATTACGTCTACGAGGTCGGAGAGTATCTGCGGCGCGAATATAGAGAGCACTGTGGCTCCTATCGTAAATATAAGGGAGATGATTATCGGCCAGATATAGCGCTTCATGAATACGGCAAGCTTGCCGATATTTTTTGTGAATTCGCCCTTTTGCAGCTTGGTGCCGCTGTATTGTGCAGGTCTCATAAACCAAGTTCCTCCTTAGAAAGCTGCGACAGAGCTATCTCGCGGTATACAGGGCAGTTTTCAAGCAGTTCTTTGTGCGTGCCCTCGCCCACGGCTTTTCCCTGGTCGAGTACGATTATCTTGTCGGCGTCCATGATGGTGCCTATTCGCTGGGCTACTATCAGGTTCGTGGCGCCCGAAAGATGCTCTTTCAGGTTTTCGCGCACTTTTTTGTCGGTCTTATAGTCAAGTGCGGAAAAGCTGTCGTCGAAAATCATTATTTCAGGCCTCAGCGCCACGGCGCGCGCAATAGAAAGTCTCTGTTTCTGTCCGCCCGAAACGTTTTTACCGCCCTGCGATATCATGCTTGCGTAGCCGCCCTGCATCTCGTTTATAAATCCGTCGGCCTCGGCGATCCTGGCGGCCTCCTCTATGGCGTCCATGTCGCTCACGCCGCCGAACCCTATGTTCTCGGCAACGGTACCCGAAAACAGTACGCCCTTCTGTGGTACGTAGCCGATTTTGCTGCGCAGCGTGCTTTGTTTTAAGTTTTTAACGTTTACGCCGTCGACGAGCACTTCGCCCTCGGTCGCGTCGTAAAAGCGCGGCACAAGGTTGATGAGGGTAGATTTGCCCGAACCCGTGCTGCCGATAAAGGCAATCGTCTGTCCTTTCTCTGCGCGGAAGGAGATGTGTTCGAATACGTCCGCGTCCGCGTCGGGGTAACGGAAGCTCACGTCTCTGAACTCTACCGTGCCGACTTCGCTCGGCTGTTCTTCCGTCTCGGGGTCGGATATTGAGAGCGGGGTTTCAAGCACTTCGTTTATCCTCTTTGCCGCAACCTGCGCGCGGGGCAGCAATATGAACATCATCAGAAGCATCAGAAACGCCATTATCACCTGTGAGGCCAGCGTCATGAACGATACGATGGTCTGATACTCTATCTGGCCGGCATTCATAAGCGAGGCGCCTATCCAATAGATGGCAAGCGTAAGGCCGTTCATCACCAGCATCATCAGAGGACTCATGAGCGCCATCACTCTTCCTGTGAACAGCTGTGTGTTGGTAAATGCGTCGTTTGCCTTGCTGAATTTTTTCTCCTGGTAGCTCTCTGCATTATATGCGCGCACAACTCTCAGACCCGTAAGATTTTCGCGCGTGACTCCGTTCAGTCTGTCGGTGAGTTTCTGCATGAGCTTGAATTTCGGCATGACCGCCAGCATTATTGCAGCTATGCATATTATAAGTATTACGACGGCAACGGCGGTGGCAAGCGTGAGTTCCCCGCTTGAGGCGTTTATTTTGCAAATCGCCCATATTGCCATAATGGGGGCATATATCAACATTCTCAGGGTGAGAATGTTTGCCATATGCACCTGCTGAATATCGTTTGTCGTTCTGGTGATCAGCGACGCGGTTGAAAACTTGTTTGTCTCCGCTATCGAAAAGCTTTCAACTTTCGCGTATACCTTGCTTCTCAGCGTTGCCGAGAGGCGGCTGGCCACAAATGACGCGGCTATGCCCGAAGCGGCCTGGCACAGCGCGCTGCATGCGGCAAAGGCAAGCATTATGCCGCCCTCGCGCCATATGTCGGCCGTGGAGCCAAGGCCCAGGCTTACAGACTGAATGGCGCCCACTATCGCCGAGATCTGGTCGGTCAGCTCCATGGTGAAATACACCTGGGCTACCGTTATTCCGACAATAAGCGCGACAAGCAGCCAGTCGAGCGCCTTTAAATTTTTATACAGTTTAAGCATCTATGTTCTCCTGCATTTTTGTTTCCTCTTTTCTTTCCAGATAATCAAGTATTTTTTCGCTCGAAGTAAGGAAGGCGGCGCGTTCGCTTTCGCTCAGCGCGCATATCGCGTCGGCAATGTTGGCAATAAACTTCTGTCCAGACTGTGCCAGCGCATTTTTCCCTTTCTCTGTCAAAATAATGCTCACTTTTCGGCCGTTCTTAACTTTTTGCACCAGACCTTTTTCTTCAAACGGTTTTAAAAGCCTGCTTACGTTCGGTACGGCAAGACCGGAAAATCGGGCCATCTCGGATATCGTCAGAGGCCTGCCGTGCCGCCTTTCAAACTCGTGCAGACCGCCGAGTACGCTGAAAATTTTCCCTGAGCCTGACGGCAGTATTCTCTGCATTGTCTCCTTGAACCGGAAGAACAGCGAAGCCGCTCTGTCGGTATAGTTGTCCCTGTCCACGTGGCACCTCCGCAAATAGTTATCAATTGATAACTTTTCAAACAGTATATTCACGTTTCAAACGCAAGTCAATGAATTTGCCGCAATAGAGATTTATATTCATTAACTTTTCATAAAGTTCACAGTAAGTATAGATTTTACCATATTTCCGCGTCGTCGGGCGTTCTGCGATCCGTCATTAAAAAACCCGCCCTCTTTAAAGGCGGGTGTGTGCGTATTGTGTTTTTGCGGCCGAATGTTTCAGCCGTCGCTATTGTCGCGCTCGGCCTCCTCGTCCTTTGCGCGCAGCAGAGCTATATATTCGCTGTACT
>ERZ1643247.1156-NODE-1156-length-26235-cov-115.697097_pt1 | contig 26235 bp, 45 predicted proteins | sample MGYA00579264_ERZ1643247 | MGnify/ENA primary metagenome ERZ1643247 (study PRJEB29033, sample SAMEA4952262) | chicken gut metagenome | biome: Broiler Chicken; feature: Gastrointestinal Tract; material: Caecum | place: Ireland | collected 2018 | study: Broiler... | reverse complement strand
GGGGGCTGCCAGATGAGTAAATAACGGATTTTGTCAAACGTTAGCCATAACCTTTGACGCAAAAGGAAAGGGCAAGGGGAAATAGAACGGCGCGCATTGATTAATTGACGGTGGCCGGGGTCTTGATAAACCGCCCACACCGCCCTAATGAGCAGTTTTTCCAGTCGCGAAACAAAAAGACCATTTCCAAAATACACCGGATTTCAATTTTCCCCGAAAAATAAAAAAGACCCTCTGGAAACCAGAGAGCCTAAGGCTATTGTTTTTTTGATAGCGTATAAGTTATTTCGGGATTAGGCTGAATAATCAATTTACAATCAAGAATATCAAGTATTTTGATTAACTCATCAACAGTGTATGAATCTCGAAACAGTTTATTTGTAAATGACTGCGGTTTAATTCCCAGGAGTTCAGCCATTTGAATATTATTTAATCCTTTGGATTTCATAATGGTTTTGATCACATCTGATACCACGAGAACACCTCCTTATAGGTCGAGTATAATTGAAAAAGAAATAAAAGTCAATAAACATACTCTTTATTAGTTGACAAAATACTCAATTAAGAGTATAATAAAACAAAAAGATAACTACTTCAGAGGTGATTTATATGGCTACATACGCATATTATAGGGTATCGACACAGACACAGGCAGAGCAGAACGGAATTGAAATGCAGATTTCCGAGGTTGAAAGATACTGTAAAGAGAACGATATTTCGATAGACGGAGTATTTAAGGACGAAGGAATATCTGGAACAAGGGCAGATAGAGAAGGGCTGAATGACCTGCTTGCCACATTAGAAAAAGGCGACAAGGTAATCGTGCAAAACACTTCAAGATTGTGGAGAAACGATAGCGTAAAGGTTATGATACACCACGAAATGAAGAAATGCGGTGCGGACATAATCAGCGTTGAGCAAAAGACATACTCCATTTACAGCAAAGACCCGAACGACTTTTTGTTTAATGGCATGATGGAGCTTTTAGACCAGTATGAGAGAATGACAATTTCCATGAAACTTGCCAAGGGAAGAAAAGCAAGGGCAAAAACAGGTAACAAGCCTTGCGGAACCGCCCCATACGGTTATAAATGGCAAGGAAATGAAATTGCAATTGACTTTAACAACAATCTCATCGTACAGGATATTTTTGAACAGTACATAAAATTAAAAAGTCTTGCGAAACTTAAAGCATACTGCGATAGTAAAAGCTATAAGACATCTACCGGAAAGGATTTCAGCAAGCAGTCTCTCAAAAATATCATCGAAAATGATTTTTACATCGGGGTTGTGACTTATGCCGGGAAGAAAATCAGTGGTGAGCATGAACCGATAATTGAGAAAGCGATATTTGAAGCTGCTAATGAAGTTTTGAAGAGGTAGGTGCAGTATGGGAAATACGTTGAACACAAGCCATTCGAGTATTTTTGACTATTGGAAAAACAAAGCAATCACAAGTGATGGGACAGTTATCGAAGATGATTTTGACAACAAAAACTCTATTCCAGTAGTATATGATTGGGGCGAACCTTGTTGCTGGGCTTGCGGAAAATTTATTAAAAAGTCATTTGAGGTAAAAGATTATGAGGAACTGGCAAATAAAAGTCCGCAAAAATTATATGATTCTCCGAAAGTAAAGAGCGAATATAATCGTTGCCATATTATACCAAGGCAAGCTGGAGGTGGAGACGAACCATCAAACCTATTTCTGCTTTGTGAAGAATGCCATGAGGAATCTCCAGACACATTAAATCCAAAGAACTTTTTTAAGTGGGTTTACAAGAAAAGAAAGAAAGTATCTTGCACATTTGGAATAGATATAAAAGGATTTATGAAAAAATATTTTGAGGATTGTATCGAAAAAGGAAAGGATCCGTTCACATGCAAGCCAGAAAAAGCAAAAGTCTATACACATGGGGCAAGAGTGTCAGAATCGACATTAGTAATGGCGCTGGCTGATACTTGCGATCCAGTAATAACGGGAGGAAACGAATAATGATTGATTTATCAAACAAATATTTCAGAACGGAGTCTGACGAACAAAGCAATAGGCTTTTAAGAATTGCAGTAGCGCAAGGCTATCATCTTCCAAAAGGGATTGCTGTTTTAGCTGGAAATCGGATTTTTAAATTTACTGGATTCCCGTATAAGGCTGTATCATTTCCAGAGAATATGTCGGCAGATGAAGCGGTGATTGATTATGCAGATGTGTTCGGTGATGAAGATAGAGAACTGAAAGAGAATTTAGATCGATCAACACGTTTTTGCCGAGCGCATGGGTATAGCACACTTAGAATTTATGCAGATGAAAATGACAATGAATATTCTGGATCGGCTTTTGCGAAAACAGTTGATGGCGGAAACATTAAGACTGAAGTCCGACTTCCAAAGCCGAGAAAAGTTACTCTGGAAGAGATTGAACAGCGGTTTGGTTGTCCGATTGAAATAGTATCATAAAAACGTTACAATTTTTCGCCTACTGGCGAACACATCAGATAAATTCTAATTTACTTACTAAAGATAAAGCCCATTCGGGCAGACAAATTCCACTAAAGATAAATCGGGTAATCCGAAAAATTTTCAAAAACAAAAAACACGTTACGGACACAGCAAGTATTTTGGATAAGACTTTTAATCTTAAACCCATAAGCCGTAATGATAAAGTTAAAAAAATAAAAATTAAAGTTAAAGTTCCGTCAACCGCAATTCACTGGACATGACTGTTAATCATAAAACCTATGACGGAATGAATTTAAGTTTCCTGTTATCAGCAATCTATCAAGCGCAAAATTTGGGATTTTGAAAGCAAACAAACAGGAAATGTATTTGGGAAAGTAAGCATAGTTGGCGATTGCAGCGGACTGTAAATCCGTGACGTTAGAAACATCGTTGGTTCGACTCCAACCTTTCCCATTCGGTTCGCTAACTGCAAAAAACATTAAGGAAAAACATGTGTCATTGGTTCGAGTCCAATCATTCCGACTTTTGGAATGTCGCCCAGTTGGTAGGGCAATGTAAAAATCTAATGCGAACTGTAAATAAAAAATAAAGAGGTACACTAACAGCGATGCATTTTTGCTTTGGGGGCCGTGGGTCAAAGGTTCGAGTCCTTTCTCCCCGATTGTTCCGGGGAGTAGCTCAGTTGGTTAGAGCGCCGTAAAAATGTGTACTGTAAAAGCAACTGAAAACCTATGTCACGCCGAAACAGCAATTTATTAGCTTGAATGAAGCATATTGGTTCGACTCCAATCGTATCTGTACTGGATACGCCTTAGTGGCTAAAGGAAAATGGCGTAATGAAAGGAGTAATTATGAATTTTTCAGATGTAATGAGAGAAGAAAGCAAATGGACAAAGACTGAGAATGGTGCAGATGCAAAGAACACAACGGATTCTGCGCTTCTGGACATGTTTGCGACGATCGGTTCCATGAGAAGCCGGTCAGAGGATGAAATTATCCGGAAATTTGAACTGGCGTTCAAGGAAGACCCGCTTGGCGCTATGCGGTGTCTGTTTTATGCCAGAGACATACGTGGAAATGGTTTGGGCGAACGCCGTGTATTCCGCGTTCTTCTACCGTACATTGCAAATAATCACACAGATGCTGTGATGAAAAACCTGAATTGTATACCTGAATATGGACGTTGGGATGACTTTTATTCTCTCATTGACACGCCGGTTGAGGATGAAGTGTGGGAAAGAATCAAATTGATTTTGGATACGGATGCTATTTTGATGGAACAAGGAAAATCATGTACACTCCTTGCAAAATGGCTCAAGAAAGCAGACGCATCCAGTCCGAACACTCGAAAACTTGGAATATACACAGCAAAGATGCTGGGAATGTCTGTATATGACTACAAGCGTCTGTGCGTGAAACTGAGACGGTACATTGACGTCGTAGAGCAGAGGATGTCCGCAAACGAATGGGATACCATAAACTATCCGGCAGTTCCCTCCAGAGCCATGATGAATTATCGGAAAGCCTTTGCCAGACACGATCAGGAGCGTTTTGACGAATACCTGAACAAAGTGCAGTCTGGTGAGCAGAAAATCAACTCTGCAACACTGTATCCGTATGACATTGTTGAGAAAATTCTTTATAAACATGAAGATAATAAGGTGCTTGAAGCGCAGTGGAATAATTTGCCGGATTATGTGGATGGGGATGTAAACGCCGTGGTTATGGCTGATGTATCGGGTTCTATGTCTGGCAGACCGATGGCAACTTCAATCGGACTGGCTATGTACTTTGCAGAACGAAATAAGGGTGCATATCATAATCTGTTTATGACATTTTCTCAAAATCCGCAGTTTGTTGAGATAAAGGGAAACAATATTACACAGAAAATCAACTTCATATCAAAAGCTGATTGGAAAATGAACACAGACCTTGAAAAAGCGTTGCTGAAGATTTTGGATGTGGCGATTGAAAATCATTGTTTACAAGAAGAGATACCGAAGTCGCTGATTATTATTTCAGATATGGAGATTGACCGTTGCGCAAGACAGGCTCACCGAGAAAACTTCTACGACTATGTTTCCAGAGTTTATGAGGAACACGGTTACAAAATCCCGAATGTGGTTTTCTGGAATGTAAACAGCAGACATGATGTATTCCTGGCAGATAAGAACCGAAAAGGCGTACAGCTTGTTTCGGGACAGTCGGCAAGCACATTTAAGAATTTGATCGGCTGCGTGGACAAGACTCCGGTTGAGATGATGTACTCCGTCTTGAACAGCGACCGCTATCAGGCGATTCGGATTTGAGGTGAATATGTGTGTTGAATTTTCTCAAAATATTCAAAAAAGAATGCGTAAGCACATACGAAAAATTAGAAAAAGCAGAAGATGAAATTGAGGAGCCTGTAAAACAAGAAAAGCCAATTACAGCCATTATAGATGGACTTCTGTATGACACGTCAAAGGCAATCAAAATCTTGGAATTTTGCGATACAGCAGGATGTGGGATGTATTGGATAAATAAAACGCTTTATATGACAAGTAACAAAAGATTTTTTTATACAGATAATTGGGGGACATTAAAAAAATTAAGCGATGATGAAGCAAAAACAATACTTTCAAAACATCCAGGTAAATATCAAGAAATTTTTGGAAAGGTTGATGAGGCATAATGGCAGCATTAGACGGAAAAATCACAAACGGGATTGAATATCGCCCATGCATAATGCATATTCCGGAGCAGAGGGAATTACGTCGCAAGGCAAATGAGGACTTTCCACGTGAAATAGTAATCGCTCCCGCTCAAGATATTAAGGCTATATTCCATACATGGAATACATTCACAGGGAAAGGCATCGTAGAGTATGAGGACGGAACAATCCACGAGGCAGAGCCAACGCAGATACGGTTTGTGGACAATGCGATGAGTGAATATGCGTTCCCGGAAATGGAGGGAAAATGATGTGCGGGGAAATTGAAGTTGGAAGATGTGAATGTTGCGGAAAAGATAATATACCACTTGAGAGAACTTATTTTAGATACCCATTTGAATGCGAGTGTCATTCGCCAGAACATTTTATCTTAGTTCGACACTGTGAGGATTGTGAGCCAACGGAGCCGAGAGAAACAAAAGTTGTGTTGAAAACAGATGATTTGAAAAATCCGTTTGCATTTGCTTTTAAAATTATGCAAAAAGAAATGATGAAAACAAGAAATATAAAAGGCGAAATATATGATGTTTGGGAATCTAATCTTGCAATGATGATTTATGATTCTGTACCAAACATGACGGCAGATAGGGCGAATGAAATAGCTTCAAAGTGGCTTGACAGATTATTTAAAATTGGAGAGCAACCATGAGCCTCGATAAATCCATCTAGTCCGGCAAATCCCACCGCAAGCCGTACCGTGGCGCAAAAGCCATAGACACAACCTGCCGGAACCATGGAAGTTGTGAGTGGTGCCATGGAAACCGTACACACAAGAATGATAAACGGGAACTGGCGGCAGAACAGGAGTTGAGAGAGTATGACGATTGAACAGTTGGAACAAGGGAATAGAATACAATACAAATTAAAAAGACTTAGACATTTTAAATCCGAATGTATATTGCAAAACATTGAGGTTGTTTCGGATGATGAAAAATTATACATAATAGATTTTCCAGACATCATAGAGCAGATTCAATCTTGCATATCCGATAAAATCACAGAATTGGAAAAACAGTTGGAGGAATTGTAATAGCCATGGAATTGAATAATCTTGTAGAAATCAAATTAAGTGAGGACGATTTAAAAGAAGCCGTAAAACAATATTTGAAAACCAAAAAAATAAATGTAGATAAAAATAGCATTGTTTTTTCAAAAGGGGATGAATATAGAGTATTTGCCTTATATCCACCTATAGGAGAAGAAGATTTTGTACGAATTCCTGGATTCACATGCACGGCAATGGGAACAAAAAGCGAAGAAATTTAATTATGCGGAGGTTACTATGCGAAAGATTATTTTCCTTGATATAGATGGCGTATTGAATTCTGCGGATCACCTTGATCACACAAAACATTGTAATGGATATTCGGATATAAGTCCGAAAAAAGTAAAACTCCTTAAAAAAATAGTTGACCGGACTGGTGCGGAAATTGTTCTTTCTTCGACATGGCGTGATTTGGGAAAAAGAAAAAATGAACCGGAACATCCCATGTATACATATTTGAGCGATACACTCAAAGAATACGGCATGGAAATTATAGACCATACGCCATATATCGAGCAGGACAGGCCAAGAGAAATTAAAGCGTGGCTGGACAAGCAGTCAGATAAGGACGTTCGTTTTGTGAGCCTTGATGATGATTTCCCAAAACACAAATATGATGAAGTCGGAATAGGCGATTGTCTTGTAAGAACATGTTTCTATGAAAAAAATGGAGGATTAAGGCAGGAACACGTTGAGAAAGCAGTAAGAATTTTAAATATGGAGAACAAATCATGACAAAACACGAAGCGGTTGTAATCGAGACTTTTACCGGCATATGTATGTTGACCGGAGATGATAGAAAATATGCTTATGAATACGCAGAGAAACTTCTTGGATTTCCGATTATGACACATGAATTTCTGGCATATGCGGACAAGTTAAAGGAACTCAGCAAACCGGATTTTATTGAGATTTGTAAGAATTTGGAGGAATAAATGCTTATTGATAGCTCGAAAATGTCTGTAATGGATATATCAAGATTTGTAAATGAATCCCACACGTTCAGAGAATACAAAGACTTTAGAATTGAAACAGATTCATATGTTTTAATAACAAAGTCAATGTTTGATCGGCTCATAGAAATTGCAGATAAACATGGAGAATGCATTTACCCAACGAAAAGATACAGAAAACACGGGAGGTATGTTGAATAAATGTTAAAGTGTAAAATTTGCGGAACAGAGTTTCCAGCGATTAAGGAAAGGCATTACATTACGAGAGATAATGGGAAAACCGGATTGTCAAGTGCTTTCGGTTCAAATGACGAAGAAAAAATTTATGATTCTTTTGACTGTCCAATGTGTGGCTGCCAAGTAGTTGCACAGGACAGAAAACGTATATATGGTATTGCAGATAAGGAGAATAAAGATGCTTAACTACAATTTGGATTCTGTACAATCTGCGGAAAAGTTAGTACGGCTCTGCGAGAAGTGCCGTGATGAAATGGAACTGGATATAGACGTTACACACGGACGGCAGACCGTTGATGGATGCAGCCTTCTCGGAGTCATATCTTTGATCGGTCGATTTGTGACGGTGGTTCCAAATACTACAGACAAAGAAATGCTTCAGAAGTTTGCAGAAGAATTGGAGAGGATAAAATGTTAGCCAACGTAAAGATTGAACAGGACAAACAGAACGAGATGATACATAGAGTGTTCGTAAACGGAGAAAAACTGAAAAGAGTCAATCACATTGATCTCAATATTGACGTTGACGAAGCTCCGCAAGTGAATGTTGGAATAGTCGGCGGATGCGATTTTGAAGGAATGGCTGACATTCATTTTGATTATTCTCCGCATACGGTGAAAGAGGCTTGTAAAATCATACGGGATGAACTCTTTAAGCACGGAGACTTGTACATGGCGTTTTTGGCAAGCATTGAGTCATCTACCAGAGAACAGAAGGTAACTGCACTTCCGTTTCAGTCGGAAAGAGACATTGCGGATAAGATTTTACAGAGAATTATCGGGGAGGACTGATTATGTTAGTAATTATTTGCTTATGGTGGCTTGGAATTCAGTTATCAGCTCCGACATGGTTTTATGTAATTCTTGGAATAAGTGCATTTGTCAAATTGATTTCTTATGGAGTTGATATGTACAATAAAGGGAAAAAGTCGGGTAAATAATATGTGGTTCAGATATTTTATAACATTTTTGGATATCCTGATGTGCTTGTGCATTCTGTTTTTTGCCAGAACAAAGCACGATAAAGCATCAATCGTTGGTTTCGGAGCAATGTTTTTGGCATATGCCGGAAGTGCATTTCTGATGTGGAATTGAGGTGTAATAATGGTAAAAATTGAGTTTGTTGACGGGACATCTGACAGCATTGAGCCATATGAAGGCACCACATTTCAATATTATGAGGAATCACAGTGCTTTCAAGTTTGTGAGTATGACGGAAAGAGCTTTTCAATGTTTCCACGGGAATTTGTAAAGAGTATTCGATATATAGAGGTATGAAGATAACATTTTTATTGATACGCCCGTGCGGTAGCCATGATTTCGCTTCAATGAACCTCCTTTTTTAATATAAATTACGGCACGGGCACTAATGCCGGTTAGTGTAATGGCAACATACAGGAATTTGACTCCTGTGTTTCTGGTTCAAGTCCAGAACCGGTAGTTCGGTTTCTTTTTCATGAAACCTCCTTTCACCACCTACGGCTTAAGGCTGTGATTAAAGGAACTTCAAATGCTCCGGGTGGTTTTGTGGAGCGACCACATTAAAAACAACCAACGGGTACTCCAATGAGTCGTTGTAAATCAGAATTGGATAGTGTCATGCATGGCACGATAAATACGAGTGCTAACCGTCTAATGGCGGTTATTGGGATGTAGCGCAGTTGGTAGAGCACCTGTCTTATACACAGCAAGTCACCGGTTCAATTCCGGTCATCCCAATGAGTCCGGGTCGCTCCCGGATAGCAGGTAGCACTAGCGGTCACTGCCCTGCGAAGATAAAAATGATATGCGATAGCATATAAACCGCACATAGGTCGGTAGTTTAATTGGAAAAACAGCAGTCTCCAAAACTGCTGCATACGCTGGTTCGAATCCAGCTGGCCCAGCTATGAAGATGTAGCTTAATTGGAAGAGCGCCCCACAGATAAAGGGGAAACGGTGAATAGCAATGGTCTGATCAGTCATTGAATAAGCCGTAGTAATAGACAGAGTATTAGAGTTGATCGACTAAGAAAATCTGCTACTGTGTGAGTTCGAATCTCACCATCTTCATTAAGATTTGAAATCCATTTGAGAAGAATGGTAAGGTAGGCATTTATGGTTATTATACAAATAATAGTGGATTTGGCATTATTACTACTCATGGCTCATGTTTTATGTGATTGTTTAGATTCATATGAGCCTAAATTTGTTATAGTACTAGAGATAGTATGTTTTGAATTTGGATTGTTTGTAGTATTTTTAATTGTAAATGGTGCATTCGAATCATTTAAAGTAAGTTAAAATATTATAATCAGCCAATGTAGCTCAATTGTCAGAGCAACTGACCTGTAATCAGTAGGTTAAGTGTTCGAGTCCTATATGATCCACTCTACCATAGCTAGTACCCTATCGGCTGTCTGGTACGGCAGCGGCTATGGTAGGAACCTGGCTCCCTCGTCTAAAGGCAAGGACAAAGCCGTTTCAAGGCTTAAATGCACGGTTCAAGTCCGGCGGGGGTCATTGTAACTATTAAAATTTAAAGACTATTTATGGGAGGTATTAACATGACAACTGAAACTATGACAATTCATAAGGCACTTTCAGAACTGAAAATTCTGGACGGAAGAATCAAGAAAGAAATTCAGAGCGGTTCATACTGTGCCGCAAACAAGCATTCAAACGAGAAAATCAACGGTATTACGATTGAGGATTTCAGAAAAACGGTACAGGGTACATACGATAAGGTAACAGACCTTATTAACCGTAGAAAAGCTATCAAGAAAGCCATTGTGCTGTCTAACGCAAAGACAACTGTGAAAATTGCAGATACGGAGTATACGGTCGCAGAAGCGATTGAGATGAAAAACCACGGGATTGAGTTTGAAACTATGCTTATCAATGTTATGGACATGCAATACAAGCAGGCACAGGCAGAAGTAAACCGTCAGAATGGAAACAACCTGGAAGAACGTGCAGACCAGTATGTGACGGCGATTTATGGGCAGAAAGAGGGGAAGACAGCGACGGCAGATATTGAGAAGGTACGAAAAGACTTCTTAGAGTCAAATTCTTATGAGATTATCGACCCGATCAATGTACCGGAGAAGTTGGAAGTGTTAAGAAAGAAAATTGATGATTTTATGGCAGAGGTGGATTCGGCTCTTTCCGTTTCCAATGCTTTGACTGAAATCACAATCGAATATTAAAGTAAATTATCCACTGTTTACCGAAAACTCTAAACTACAATTCATGAGACTTTTGCCAGATAGAGTCTTATGTAAAACAATAAAGAAATCTGGCACCATAATGCAGATATGGAAATTATAAAACAAATACTGTGGTGTCGGCAGTTCGAGCCTGCCTTCGGTGAAAGCCGAATAGCTCAGTTGGGAGAGCACACAGCTAAGTTTTATATTTGGACTCGACTTTTAATCGAGAATCCAGATGGATGCACTGTAAAGCTCAAAGAATAAAACTCAGACATTAAAGATTAAAATTCAAAGTTTAATTTGAATAAAGTTTAAGGAGTAAAGGTAAAAGAGTAAAGTTTTGCAAAATCCTTGAGAAATGTTTCTGGGATGATTGTATTTGCCCGTGAGTTTCACACAAGGCTGTTAAATGGTGGATAATTAAATATGGTATCGTGGAGTAATGGTATCTCATCAGATTGCTAATCTGACCTACAGAAATGTAGTCCGTGTTCGAATCACGGCGATACCGTTTGCAGCAACTCGGATGACCGGTACATCAGCGGCACTATAAGCCGTGAAAGGTTGTTGCGATAAAAACCTCCGCTGATATTCGCTCATAAAATAATTGTGGTAATAGATTGATGATTTGTATTTTCTTGAAAGAGCGAATGAGAAATGCAATGAATTCAACGCCCGGAAAGTTTTGGAGGTAGCTTTCCAATTTACCTATCTGCCAAGCACAGATCAGGAATCCGGTTTTCGCATGGCGATTACTGGTTGTTACAAAAACGCACCTATGCGGCAAAGAAAATAGGAATGGGCGTAAGCCGATGGATAAGTCGTGTCGAGTATATGGCAACTTTCATACTGGAAACCACGGGATGAAATGCGGGACGCCGGGCTTATATCGCAGTCCATGTCAAGGAAAAGACATTAAAACCATCAATATTGAAATCCGGTACGTGGTCGCACAGGATGTCCGAATGGATGATATTGATTAACCCTGCACAGCCCTTGCAGACATAGAATGGGCGTATGGCAACCGAGGAAGTCCATAAATCGGTAGTTTGGGCACTGGACTTAAACAGCGTGCAGGCGCGGTGGTGTAAATGTGTGCATACAGATAATTCCGAGGTGGAATCTCACAAGTTCCCCGCACAGTTTGACTTTGCGCGCTGAGCCGATATGTTGCCGAAATAAATGTCGGGAACATCAATCAGTGCGTGGTGTGCGGTAGCTCAGTTGGGAGAGCAGAGTTATAACAGAGTCGCAAGTTCGAGCCTTGCCCGCATACTTCCGAAGAATTGCAATCTTCGGAAATCGTTTTCCCCTATAAATAGTTGCGTGGATGGCATACAGTCAGGTTCGAGTCCCGGCCACGCAATCGGGTGCATGTTGAGACAGCATCCATCATTACGCCGAAGCCGCCCGTCACGCTACCGATGGGCGGCATTTAAGGAGGATGTCGTGGAATATAAGCATATGAGATTATGCCATGGGATGAAAAAAGAGTTTGCACCATGCGAATTTATTGATAAGTGTGGTTTGTGTATAAATTCGGGTTTTGATTATGACAATGATAATGAACATTATATTATTATGCTTGGTGCATTAGACTTAAAATGCAAGAGAGATAATCCTAATTTTAGACCGTTTACTAGACATGAATTTTTTGAAATATATAAGAGGATGAAAAACCGAACCAATATATCTATTACGGAACTTTTAGAAAGTGCAATAATTATGGGAGCGGTGGAAGATGATAGATAATGAGCAGCGATATGAAACTTGCGCATATCACGATGATTTTTCTTGGGTATGTTTTAACCCGGAATCAAAGAATAGAGCAGATTTTACGGATAATGAGAATAAATGTAACTGTTGGACGAGTATGGAGGACAATAATGACAAATAAAGATATCGAGGAAATGAAAAGAAATATTGACGAACTTGTAGAAGGACTCAAAAAACAGGAAGATGAAAATGCACGTCTGAAAGCGACTGTTAAATCACAGAGGGAGAAGATTGACTCACTTCTGAAAGAACTGGAAGAAGAAAGAGGAAAGACAATTACTATTTCAGATGGTGCAATTACCATGAGAGCAGATATGTGGGAAGCACTCAATGAAAATAAGGCATTCAAGGATGAAAATACAACTCTCAAACAGCGAATCAAAGATTTAGAAGACATTGGTAATAATTACGAACCACAATTTGCACCAGATGATGATATATCAGCATTTAATTATGAATGTGTAAAGCAATGGACAACAGAAATGGGCTGTAAAAGAAAAATACAGGAACTCCAAGACCAACACCAGCAGGATTGCATTAAAATCAATCAGCTTCATGTGACGATTGACGCTCTGGTGGACAAGTATTCAAGGCTTAGAAAGACTGTGGGGATGGATTAAATGAAATTCTGTTTTGGAGATATTGTGGTTGTTGAAGGAAACTTAATTGGCGTTGTTGTTAAAAACTGGTGTCGCTCGCTGATGGGAGCAGAAGAAAATCATGATGTGTATGTGCGCTCATACAACAGGATTGTGAATTATCCAGAATCAAAGATTGAACGGTATATGGTACGGCATAAGGAACTGAATGAGGAAGAATTGGAATGGCAGTCTAACGCGGTGAATGGGAGATAAATTATGAGCGAATATCAAGCAATCTACAAATGCCGTCTGTGCGGTGAAGAGTTTGAAAAAGAAAAAGTAGACTATAAACGAGCAATTGCAGCAGTTTTATGCTTAGGAATGTTCGGAAACGAATCGTTTGATGATTCAACAACCGATATTTCTGTTTGTAGAGTAATAGATCATAACTGCAAAGATGGCTCAATGGGATTGGCTGATTTTTTAGGATTCCGTAAAGTTGAGGATTGATATGACTCCAAAGAACATAGATCAAATCATAATGATGATTAATGACAGGAAATACTTGTTCGTTTCAGACTTTTCTAAAATTACATTAAAAGAATTTTTGAAGTCAGGTTTTCCGTATAAAGAAATCCCGATTGAAGGACATGACTCTATGTTTAATATTCCTGCCCCGGAAACAGCATACGAATTTGAAAAGTTTACATCCGTATTTTATCCATGCCTTGATTTTTATAATTGGTGGTGGATGGAATACGGAAACAAAGATGGCATATGGAGCTGAATATGGGAAAAGCAAAGCGTAAACCACGCCCGCAGCCCGCAAGGTGGTACTGGGCTGATTGCGATAATTGTTGGGACTGCAATCATCGGAATAACTGTAATCAGTGCAAGAGGTTGAAACAGCATAGGGCGTATGAACGGGAAAAGAGGGAGAGAAAGTATGGCAGACATGAATGATTACATGCAAGCAATAATTAAGGCGTTGCAGGTTATACATGTTGATAATGTGATGATAATGTCTATGTTGGCGAATAGTGCTCCGGATTCAATAGAAGTAAAGAAAATAGTTGGTATTTTTGATGAAGCGATTGAAGGAGTCTTGAAACAGAAATGAGTATTACAGACGCAATAAAAGACATGGAGAAGTACATGGGTATGGATTTCAGTGAGTATATGAACGAACCATTACCCCACAACGGACAGGCGTACATACAGAGGGATTATAAGACGGGGAATGACTGGATTATGTGTCCATTCTGTGGAAAACGCCAGTTTCCATTAACTCCCGGAGCGCATATCACGGGGCAGAAATTTAAGTGCAAGGGGTCAAATTGTAAGATGGAATATGAGGCGAATGTATGAATTGCTGTAATTGCAAAAAGAGGAAATGGGCATGCAAAAAAACTAATTTCGGGGAATATAATATTACAATATGCGAAGAAAACCACATAGAGTATTTTGAAAAAGATGTCGAATGTCCGCATTATGATGAGAAAGAAGTGGTTGATTCTTCTTGGGGAGATTTTCGGAACGGAGAAGAACATAACCGTCAAATACAATGTGGGAAATGCGGAGCGTGGCAGCCAATGTGGATTGGAAACGGATTCATTGAGAATATGACTTATAAATGTTGCAAGTGCGGGAAAATGAATGAAGTAAATATATATTGAACCTGTAAGGATTTCTTACAAGTTGGGAGGGTGGAATGAAAAAGATACCAACACTATTTGAGCGAATATATGAAGGCAATAAAATCGTTGATATTAAGCCAAATGTAACACCTGGAATGGAATGGGTTCTTCAAGGAGAAGGCGTAGCAACTATAAAAATTGATGGGGCGTGTTGTGCTTTCATTGATGGAGAATTTTACAAGAGATACGATTGTAAAGAAGGAAGAAAGCCACCGAATGGATTTATCCCATGTTGTGAACCGGACAAAATCACAGGACATTGGCCGGGGTGGGTAAAATGCGACAGAAACAATCCAGATGATAAATGGTTTTGGAAAGCATACGATACATCAAAAGAGATATGTGGGACTTTGGAAAATGGAACCTATGAAGCGGTAGGAAAACATTTTAATGGGAACCCATACGGTATGGAAATTGACAGATTGGAAAAGCATGGGATAAGAGAAATATATGTAAAGAGAGATTTTGAATCTATCAAAAATTATTTGAAAGAAAATCACATTGAGGGAATTGTTTTCTGGAAGGATGGACAACCTCAATGTAAAATCAAGCGATCCGATTTTGGATTTTCATGGGGAAACAAATAAAATATCGTAGAGAGCCAAGCTTGTAAAAGCGGAGAGCCAAACTTTTAGAAGAAGGGAGGACTCCGCTTTTTATCATGCAATTACTCGAAGAATACAAATCTGATATGCGAAAACTCAAAACACTTCTGGAGCGTGGCGTGGATTATCGGACGGTCGCCGCCATTCTTGCTCAGTCCCAATATATTCTGAAAGATTACCCGGATGAAAGAAAATACTGCTTTGCGTACTCAAAGGCGGTAAAGGATATTGCCCTGCGGCAGTATGCGGAGACGCTGAAACCGGAGTGGGACGAGATGTACTGGCAGGTGATGTTGTGGGAAGCGCCGATGCTTCTGGACTCATATTGCCTGTATATCGAAAAGAATAGAAAACCACAAGAACGGTTTTATCAGCCACGGAGAAAAACGCTGAAAAAAGTCGTAGATAAACTACAGGCCCTTGAAGATGACGAACTGGATGAATTGTTTATCCACATGCCGGCCCGTGTCGGAAAATCTCAAATCATCACATTGGGAACAAGCTGGCACTGCGGAAGGGATACGGAAAAAAGCAATTTATATGTTACTTATAAAGAAGGGTTGGGCGGTGCGTTTCTTGATGGTGTTATGGAGATATGGACAGACCCCACATATTGCCACAATGATGTATTCCATCATAAAGTAGCAAGAACAGACGCAAAAAATCACAAGGTGGATTTAGACAGAAAAAAGAAGTATGCCACTCTTTCTGGAAAGGGATTAGAGTCTGGACTTAATGGAGAATATGACGCATATGGATGGCTTATTCTGGATGATATTCTTGAGGGAATCCAGGATGTTTTAAATCCAGATATTTTGAGAAGAAAGCAGATTGTATTTGATAATAACGTCATGATGCGTAAAAAGGAACAATGCAAATTGATTTTAAATGGCACAATCTGGTCGCTTCATGATTTGTACATGGATAGACTAAATTTCTTGCAAAGCAATCCAGAAGCGCAAAATATCAGGTATGACATTCTGAAAATACCGGCATTAGACCCAATAACGGACGAAAGCAATTTTGATTATGATTACGGGGTTGGGTTTACCACACAATACTACAGAACGGTTCGGGCAAAATTTGAGGAAAACGATGATATGGCTGGATGGCTGGCACAATGTCAGCAGGAGCCGATTGAGCGAGACGGAGCGTTGTTTAAGTCCGAACATATGAACTTCTATAACGGAGTTCTTCCAAACGAAGAACCTCTGAAAGTAGTATCAGCCTGTGACGTTGCATTAGGCGGTTTGGATTATTTATCTATGCCGATAGCTTATGTATATGAGGACGGTTCCGTGTACATTCATGATGTTGTTTTTGATAATTCAGAAAAGAAATATACGATGCCAAAGGTCGTAAATGCGATTATCGAAAACAAGGTGACAAATGCATTTTTTGAGGCAAATGCAGGCGGAGAAGGATACAAAGATGAAGTTGAGCAGGAATTAAAGAAAAAGGGATATAAAACAAACCTTGTATCAAAATATGCGCAACAGATGATTTTATCAAATGGTGGACATGCCGCAAAGACACACCAAAGAAAAGAACAGAGGATATGGGATAACGCAGAAGAAATACGGCGTTTTTATTTCCGGGATATAAGTTGCCAAAGCCAGGAATACAGAAAATTCATGACAAATTTATATTCATTCACCATGACAGGAAAGAACAAAAATGATGACAGCCCCGACTCCCTAGCAAGTCTAGCGGTGTTTTTGAGAAAAGGAAGTGGAGTCAGAACAGCACAGGTTATTAACAGTCCATTTTAGGAGGTAACGCATGATTTCAAAATCAGTTTTAAAGGAATATAGATACATCAAAAAAGAAAGCCAGGACATTGAACGTAGGCTGAAAGCGTTGGAAAGGCAATTAGCGGAATTAGAGTCTGTTGGCACAGTAATTGACTCTGTATCAGGCGGCTATGGCGGAACACAGCATTTTAGAATTGAGGGGCTTCCAGATGGGGAATATAGTAAAAAAAAGACCAGACTGCTTTTACAGAAACAGCGGCATGAGATTAATTTACAACGTATACAGGAGATAGAAAGTGATGTATGTTCGTTTATAGATCATATACCAGATTCTAGGGGAAGGACAATTTTTAGGATGTATTATGAGGACGGAAAAAGCCAACAGCAAATTGCGCTGAAAATGAATATGGATCAATGTACTGTTAGCCGCGAGCTCTCAAAATATTTTGATTAAGTTGCATAAAACGCATAAAAAAATTAAATATAATAGCATTGTAGAAAAGTAGCACTTGCGATTGGCAGGTGCTTTTTGCTTGGGAGAAAAGTATGGAGAAAAGCAAACAAAATAAGTATAAAGACTACTTAAGGACAAAGGGCAAAAAGTGGGTTCATGTCCCTCAAATGGCAAAAGATAGAAAAAGTGCTTCTGGGGTGACTTTTTGGGGTAAATATGTTCCGGCAGAACGGGGTGAGTAGCAATGCAATGCAATTCGATTGGTCGTATTAAAATCTTGACTAACCAAAAAGAAATAAATCGAGACAATGTTCTTGAGGTTCTGAAAAAAGCATATGCAAAGCATCGGATGAACGCCTGCGACATGCAACGCCTGATTGATTACGAAGCCGGGCTTCAGCCGTTGCCCTATGAAAAGATTGTAAGGTCAGAAATCAATATTCAGACTTGTGACAACATGGCAAATTACGTCACAGAGTTTAAGAAAGGATACTTCTGGGGAACACCTCCGATTTATACGCAGAGAGGAAATAAGGAACACCACAACACCGATACCGATGTGGACAGTTCTGGAATCTCCGCTCTTAACGAAATGATGCTGAATGGATTGAGCATCGGGAGGGAGCGTCAGAAGCTGGCTGACTTTGTGGAAAAGGTCGGAATCGGTCATGTGATTGTGAATCCGAAAAAAGACTGGAAAAATGAAATGACAAAAGGAGCGTATGCGGAAGTCTTTACACTGGATTCCCGGTGCGCTTTTGTTGTTTATTATCGGGGCATTGGACATAAAAAGGCAATGGGCGTTACCTATGCGAAACGTTCCGGAAAGATTTACTACTCATGTTTTACGGACAAGATGCGGTATGAAATCCAGGGCGACAACGTAGAAGAATATCCGAACCTTTTAGGCATGATTCCGATTGTGGAGTATGAGCGTTCTGTTGACCGTACAGGGTGCTTTGAACGGCAGATTTCCCTTATGGACAACCTGAACTCGATGGTTTCCAATTTTGCCAATGACGTAGCGCAGAAAACACAGGAGATATGGTGGGGAAATGATATTAAGTTCCCGGAAGATGAAAACGGAAATCCGATTAAGCCACAGAGCGGTCAATGGTTACTGACCTATACCGGCGGCGAAGGCAACAATCCGAAGATTGAGCCGATGTCCAGCACATTCGACAGTTCGCCTACACTGACAGCGATTGATGATACACGGAATGAAATCCTGAAAAAGTGTTTTGTGCCGATGCAGTATTCGTCTGAGGGTGGAGGATCTACAGGAATTGCGTCCAGTTTGTCAGCTGGGTGGGATGCCGCTGCGGTAGATGCCATGAGAGAAGAACAACTGGTATGCGGTGCAGATAGGGAACTTCTCGTTTTACTGATTAAGGCAATTAGCCTTTCAGACCCAAAAGAGTTGCCAGAAGACGATCCGCTGAGGAATATCCATTCCTCAGATATTGACATCAAGTACACCAGACGGCAGAACTGGGATTTGGCAACAAAAGCTAATGCATTTGCCACTCTGGTATCACATGGAGTAAATGGAAGACATGCTCTTAAAGTTGCCAATATGTTTGAGGACGTGGAGCAGGTATACATTGACTCCAAAGAGGGAATTGACGAATACCAGAAATCCGCTTACGGAGAAGAGAAAACTTCTGGTGATGACAGATTAATGCAGGATAGTTCCGATCAGGCTTCCCAGTCTCCGATTGTGGATGGCCCGCAGACAGACCGGACAGAACAGGCGGAGTGATAGCCTATGTTTGAAGGATTATCATTCGATGAACTAAACGATCTTGTTGCAAATAAACGGAGCATGAGTTTTGAACAGTTTTTCGGCGAGATGGAATTATCCGATGAGGAAATACAGCAGAGGATAGAACTTGCGGAAAAGTTGGAAGACGGATTCCTGTTCGTTTTGGCATTGCTATTTACTATGCAACAGTACAATGAAGTGAACTGGGAGCGGGCAAGGCAGGAATATGAAAACCGGTATTTGTCTGCGCTTGCGGGATATGTAACCATTACGCCTTATATCCGCCAGTACGTCCGGGATATGTCTTACGACATTATGGATTCCACAAAGAAACATCAAGCGGAATATTACTATTATTCCCCGGACAGGGGGAAATTTATGGCGGAATGTGAATCCAACACAACCCGGTCGTATCAATGCAATGAGGACGCCATAGCACAGGGAAAGACCATGAAGAGATGGCTGACAATGGGGGATAAAAGAGTCCGGGAGACTCATAAGGAAGTTGGCGGAACATCAAAGCCGATAGGTGAACCGTTTTATGTTGGCGGCTCGCTTTTGTTATATCCCCGTGATTTTTCACTCGGAGCCAGCACGGCGCAAACCGCAGGGTGCCGCTGCTCAATAGAATATTACTGATATCAGCAGTCGGGAAACCGACTGTTTTTATATTAAGTCAGGAGATTGACTATAATCGCGCAGACAGCGAGAGAACGCTGAAAATAACGCAAAACTTATCACAGTGTAGAGAAACACTATAAAAACGCAGAAAGGTAGGAATTTATTATGGCGGAGAACTTAGAAACAACGACCACGGTTGAAACCGAAAATCAGAACATCGAAAGTGCAGAAAATACTCCTTCGGTGGACGAACTTATGGCAGAACTGGCAAAAGAAAGAGCCGAAAAAGCGAAACTCAAAAATTCTTTTGACACAGCATCCTCAGAACTTGCGGCAACGAAGAAGCAATTGCGCACAAAAATGACAGCCGAAGAGCAGATTGAAGAGGAAAAACGCCTCGCCGATGAAGCCAAGGATGCAAAGATTCAAGAACTTGAATCAAAATTCCGGACAATGGATTACAGCAAGCGGTATATGGGTATCGGCATGGACGAGAAAACAGCAGAGTCTCTTTCTGAACTGACCGGAGAACTTGTGGATGCAGATAAGTTCTTTTCTGCTTTAGGTAAATTCATTACCGCATCGAATAAGGCTGCCGAAGAAAGTTACAGGCAGGAACTTATTAAAAACAACCCAGATATCAATGCCGGTAGCGGCGGTGATACAAAAAATTCTCTGGCAGAAGAAAGGGCGGTTTCCATTGGAAAACGTACTGCTGGAGCCAATGAAGATATTTTGAAATTCTATAGGAGGTAAAGAACATGGCAAGAGGTGACATGGGCGTTGTAACCCAGAAAGTGAATTCGAACGTAGAAATCCTCAACAGAATCCCGTTTGAGGGCGTTCCGATGACGATTGATTTCAGTAATGTTACTGACAAAGATACGGAAACAGGAGAAAAAGTGGTTAAAGCGGGAACACCGATTAATCAGAGTGGTGTACCGCAGAAATCTACTCCGTTTACTGGAGCAGTAGGTATCCTGCTGCATGATGTGTATGAGGGTAGACCGCAGGGAACGATTCTGAAAAAGGCTTATATCAATCATAAGAGAGTTACTGCACACGCGGGCATTACTTACGATGCAAAACTTGTGGCAGCTCTGGTAAATGCAGGATGCAGAATCGTGATTGAAGATGCGGCTGTTGCAGGAACTATTCCGGATGCCGCATCCGCTGGAGTAGGTGGCTGATAAACATACCGGCTAATAAATTTTGAAGATTAGTCGCTAACCCCAAAAAGTTATGGGGTAGAAAGGAGAAATATGAGATTAACTGATGTTTTCAGTGCCAGATCGGTTGCACTGAATAGAACAGAAGTGGAAAGCAACCGTATCCCGTATATGGGAGAGGCTTTCTTTCCAAACAGAAAGAAAATGGGTATCGACCTGAAATGGATTAAGATTCACAAAGGTCTTGGCGTAGCTCTGAAACCTTCCAACTTCGACGCAATGCCGACCATTAGAACCAGAGAAGGCATTCAGATGACCAAGGAAGAGATGCCGTTCTTCCGCGAGTCCATGATTGTAAAAGAGCAGGACATGATCGACATTATGCGTGTTCGTGAATCCAACGACCCGTATATTGATGCGGTTCTGGAATCCATCTACGATGATACTAACAACCTGATTGATGGCGCAGATATTTCCGCAGAGCGTATGAGAATGCAGCTTCTGGCTCCGGCCAGCGGAGAACTGGGAATCAGCATCGGAACAGCCGATAATATGATTCACAATTATGACTATGACCCGGATGGAACGTGGAAGGCAAAACACTATGTTGAACTTTCCTCTTCTGGAGACAAATGGAATGCTCCCACTACGGCAAAACCGCTGAATGATCTTCGGAAAGGTATCCAGTATCTGGCAAGCATCGGTGTTCAGGCACGTTATCTGCTTGGTAACAGCACTACCTTCGACCTGCTTCTGGAATGCGACCAGATCAAGGATGCGCTTGTGACCATCATGGGAACCGCCGTAGGATTCCTTGATTCTGGAACAGTAGAGGAAGTTGTGCGCCGCAGACTTGGCCTTGAAATGATGCCGTATGACAAGATGTTCAAGGATTATGATGGAACTGAGACAAAGTTCTATCCTGACAACTATGTGACTATCATCGGTTCTGGACAGCTGGGCAACACATGGTACGGAACCACGCCGGAAGAGAGAACGCTTCTGACTGACCCAAAGGTTGATGTTGCTGTTCTGGATCGTGGCGTTGCAATCGCCGTTAAGACGGATTACGGCCCACCGGTACTCACTTCCACAACTGCATCCCAGATTGTTCTTCCTTCCTTTGAGGGTATGGACAGCATCTATGTAATCAAAGTGAAATAAGGCGGTGAGTCCATGATTTACGACCACATCGTTAAGTTTAACGGAAAATATTACAATGCAGGGGAAGAGGTTCCTGAAAAAGAGGAGCCTCTTCCTTTTGACGGAACAGAAGGCATTTCCGATGAGGACATTGTTCTTGAAACGGATTCTGCCGTAGGGAATAAAGCCCCTGGAAGAAGGGGAAGACCCAAAAAGTCCGAACAGTAAAGAGAGAAGGTGAGCAGGATGGACACGGAACAGAAATTATTTCAATCTCTAAAGAATTATGCAGGAGATGATTATGAGGAAAGCCAGGATTCTTTCCTGCTGACCTTAATTGAGGATGCAACAGAGGAAGTGCTTTCAAGGGTATATCCGAACGGATTTTCCACAGCGGAAAGCAAGAAGAAAGCACATGACTCTGTAATGCTGAATTACGAAACCAAGATTAGACGGATTGCGGAATATCACTACGATAAACAGGGAAAAGAGGGCGTTACAAGTTTCTCGGAAAATGGAAGCTCTGCTTCTTATGAGAACTCTGGCACGCCAGAAAGTTACTTCCGTGGGGTTATTCCGATTTCAGCAATCGTATAAGTCGGTGCGTGAAAGTTGTTCCTCCCGTCTTTCGCAGGGTGACGGCAGTGAGTGAGGTTGGGGAGCCGTCAGATTTAAAATGGAGGATTATTTTGAAAATGAGGTGTTCGCATGGGATGCGAGAACAGTTGTGTAAATGAACACCGTTTCAAGCAGATTGAAGATGATCTGAAAGAGTTGAGGGAAAAAAACTCAAAAGACCATAAGGAATTTTATAATCGCATTGAAAAAACAGAAAAGGATATGGTTGAGTCTATCGGAGATAGAAAACATATCAATGAAAAACTGGACAAGATAGATGTGAATGTAGAATCCCTTATGCAGAAACCGGCCAAACGTTATGATACAGTGGTGACAGGAATTATTACTGCTGTAGTTGGCACTGTGGTCGGTTTTTTATTAAGCGGTGTAATTCCTATGTAAAGGAGTCCATTTCATAAGGGAGGAGATGAAATGGATAAATGTTATTATAAAGACTTTATTGAGGATGAAAAACAATTCTATCTTCACGAAGCAGGATTTGACAGCCGGGAAGAACAACTTTTCCGGCTACGGGTTTATGACGGGAAAACACTGGAAGAAGCGGCGGAGATTATGGACTACGGACTTCGCACAGTGCAACGCATAAACCAGAAAATGAAGAAGAAAATTCTGAAAGCTGCTCCGATGTATTATCGGGGCGTTTCTTTGAAATACAATTGAATATAGAATGGCGGATATGTGGCGGATTTATGGCGGTTTTGTGGCGTGGTATTCGTACCTTACCAATCTTACAATATAAGTAAAGAACGGGAGGTATGAAATATGCAACCATACACAAACCCTTATTATTTTCAAAATAATCCTTATAATCAGCAGATGTATAATCCGATGGCTCCGTACCAAGACAGGCTTGCACAGTTGCAGGCTCAGTACAATCAACAGCCACCATATAACCAGATGGCACAACAGACACAGACTGTTGGGTTGAATGGAGAAATCGTAGATTCTCTGGATGTGGTGAAAGCTAAGAATGTTGATATGAGCGGTCATCCTACTTTTTATCCGAAATCTGATTTGTCAGAGGTATATGTAAAAAGGCTGATGGCTGATGGAACGAGCCAGATTATTACATACAAGGCAGTTCAGCCGGAAGAAAGTAAGCAGGAACAGGTACAGCAGAATGTAGATATCCAGACATTAAATGCAATGCTCGGACAGTTAAAGGCTGAAATCCTGCAAAGCGTTGGCGGTGGATTATCTGAGATTAAGCAGATGATTACGCCGCCTGAACAGCCGAAGCGTCAGAGAGGGGGAAATCAGAACAATGATTAACCCTATGATGCTGATGCAGATGCTCAGAGGTGGAAATCCACAACAGGCGATTATGAACGCCATGCGGAATCAAGCCGGTCAGAATCCATTTTTGAATAACGCACTGGATATGGCTGAAAAGCAGGATGCAAAAGGTCTTGAGCAACTTGCCAGAAACCTTTGTGAGTCAAACGGCGTAAATGCTGATGATATGGTGAAACAGATTAAATCTCAGTTTGGGATGAAATAAATACGCTACATTTAGAGAACAGCCGCGGATGTCTCTTTTTGTAAATAAATCATAAGGAGACAACAAAATAATGTTCAATTCAAATTGCATGTCCCCTGCCGATATGGCAGCAGTGATGGGGACTAATAACCGCGGCAATGATGCGTTTGGTGGTTACGGCGCAGATATGATTATCTGGCTTATTGTGATCGCCGCCATCTTCAACGGTGGATTTGGCTTCGGCGGATGGGGCGGAAACGGTGGTTTCAACTCTCCCGCAGGTCAAGGTGCTCTCACTCGTACAGATATTGATGCAGCTTTATCCACAAAGGGTATCGAGAGCGGAATTACTGGAATCAGCACTCAGCTTTGCAACGGATTTAATTCTTTGAGCGCACAGCTTGCAGATTGCTGCTGTTCTACAAAATCGGCTGTAGCTGACGTGAATTACAACCTTGCCGCACAGACCAATATCCTCCAGAACACTGTGAACAACAATGGAACTGCTATTCAGCAGGCTCTTAACACAGGATTCAGAGATGTGATTGACGCACAGAACGCCGGAACACAGAGAATCGTTGATATGATTACTCAGGATAAGATTCAGTCCTTGCAGACAGATCTTCAGTCCGCGCAGCTTCAGCTTTCCAATCAGGCTCAGACGAATAACATTATCAATGCGCTTCGTCCGACACCGACACCTGCATATCCCGTTCTTTCGCCTTATACTTCTATAGTAAACCCGACAGGGTTCACGTTTGGAGTATCTGGTAACGGATGCGGATATAACGCTTGCGGCTGTGGCTGCTAATTAGTATCTTCCCTATGGGATGTTCGACATATAGTCGATATTACTAAACATTTCAAAGGGATAGATGCTATGAGGGCACTATCCCTTTTTCAATAACTGGAAAAGGAGAATAGAAAAATGGCTGAATTTACTTCAACAATCCAGCAGGTAGCGGCAGGGCAGAACGCTATCTTAGATACAGACGTAATTAAAAGCCGGTGCGTAAGCCACAGAACGGGTTCTGGACTTATCTGTGTAGATAATTCCGGGTGTGATTGCAAACCGGCGAGATATAAAGTGTTTGTGAAAGCAAATATCGCTATACCGACAGGCGGTACGGTTGAAGCGATTTCTTTAGGAATTGCGCTGAATGGCGAGATTGTACAGAGTTCTATCGCAACGGTCACTCCGGCAGCGACAGGCGATGAATTTTCCGTGGCAACTGAGGAAATCGTAAATGCCGGAAAATGCCCGGTCAACATTGCCGTGAGAAACCCGAACACGCAGACGATTCAGGTTTCAGACTTGGTTGTTATTGTAGAGAGAATTTGTTAAGGAGGTGGACTTATGCATAAAATAGCTATGGAAATGGGTAAATGGGCTATGGAACAGGCAAAAGCCCACGGATTTGACAATATCACATCTCAGGAATGGGATGACCTGAAAGACTGCATGGAAATCGTGAAATGTGCGGTATGTGCCGATAAGGACTACCGTATCGTTGAAGCGATGGATGAAGCGGAAGAAGAAGAAAAGTTCATGGGACGCATGGGATACCGTGGACGTGCCGCAAATGGTAGATTTGTTCATCGCTCCGGTAGAGGACGTTCCGCAGGATATACGCCATATCTTCACATGATGGAAGATGGCATGGACGAGTACGATATGTACGATGATATTCCTTATCCGATGACCGGATACCGCATGGGATATACAGACGGAAACCGTGGCGGAAACATGGGAAATTCCTCATCTTCTGGCTCTTACTCCGGCAATTACGGCGGTGGGAATAGCCGTTCCGGGTATGAGGGCATGAGACAGCCGTCCAGATATGGCGAAAGCTACGACAGGTATTCGGACAGGCGCAGACATTACCATGAGTCAGGCGATGCAGACTCTAAGAAAAAAATGGAGGATTCCATCGGAGAAGTTTTTGACGACA
>ERZ1643247.1152-NODE-1152-length-26341-cov-6.916534_pt1 | contig 26341 bp, 29 predicted proteins | sample MGYA00579264_ERZ1643247 | MGnify/ENA primary metagenome ERZ1643247 (study PRJEB29033, sample SAMEA4952262) | chicken gut metagenome | biome: Broiler Chicken; feature: Gastrointestinal Tract; material: Caecum | place: Ireland | collected 2018 | study: Broiler... | reverse complement strand
TGTTTTCCCGGAGGTACCCTAAGAGGTAGGGTCTATGAAAATAAAAAGAGAAGAGCTGAAAAACTTAAGAGATGCACTGGTAAAACTTATGGATTTTATTGATGTTGTGGAGCAGGGGGAGCTTCCGGAATTCTACAGGTATTTCGATACGATGAAAAATAATATTGAGATTTTTATCTGTATCGGCTGTGATGACACAGAAGACATTGTCCCGGTTCTGGAGCGGGACTGGAAAGCCTCGCATACTATGTTTATCGGCGTGCAGGACTACGACATAAGAGAGAATAATCCGGATGCAGATCCCATACTGTGTCTGTATTTTGCCAGACTGCTCTCAAATGTGGGAAAATATTTTGTGCAGAAGTAACGCGGAATAATGCTTCTGATTTCTGCGTTGCCAGAGAAGGGAGATTGAAATTATGCCGTCATTTCTGAAAGATCTGACACCATTTTACGGAACCGGAGAAAAAAACGCTGAAGGAAAAACGCTGGAGCAGTTCCTGGAGGACTATGACCCTTACAGATACCGGACCCCCTGCTGTACAACGGACGCTGTTGTATTTTCATACAGCGGACAATCCGTGTCGGAAGATACTACGTTTAAAGTTCTTCTCGTAAAAAGGAAAAACCATCCCAGCATCGGCTTCTGGGCGCTCCCGGGAGGGTTTATCCATCTGGAAGAAAATCTGGAAGACACAGCCCGCCGGGAACTGGAGGAAGAAACGGGAGTAAAAGGACTTACTGTGGAACAGTTTGCCTGTTACGGCGACTGGAACCGGGATCCGCGGGCACGGGTGATTACAACCGCATATATGGCTCTGACAGAAGAAAGCCGGGTGAGAGTGCAGGCGGGAGACGATGCAGCTGACGCGGCCTGGTGTACCGTTCATGTGGATGAACTCTTCCAAAAGGAAACAGAGGATTATACAGAAACAACGTATGCTCTGAAAGCTGAAAACAGGGAGAAAGAGCTTTCCCTGTGTGCGACCGTGAAAAGAACAGAGACCAGGGGACTGATCCGGGAGAAAAAGTATGCTGTATCTGACCCGGGAAAAATTGCTGTAGATCATGCGGCTATTCTCGTGCAGGCTTACCTTCTTCTGAAGGAGCGGATTGCCGCGGCAGGCAGAACAAAACAGGCTTCGGACGGTACGGAAAATATTTTCTCTGACTGAGAAAACTCTGTATGCGGAGACCGGAAAACTGTCTGATCCGCATTTAAAAGGAAAACCGGACTCTTGTGGAGCCATGGATTTTATGATAATATAACCTGAATGAATGAAATGAGTGAACAGAGGAGGAAACAATGGAAAACGAAGCTGTTTCAAAGAATTTTATCGAACAGGAAATAGATAAGGATCTTGCGGAAGGAGTATACGATCATGTATGTACCCGTTTTCCGCCTGAACCAAACGGATATCTGCATATTGGACATGCCAAGTCCATCCTTCTGAATTACGGACTTGCCCAGGAATACGGCGGAACCTTTCATATGAGGTTTGACGATACTAATCCGACCAAGGAAAAGATGGAATTTGTGGATTCCATCAAAGAAGACATCCAGTGGCTTGGAGCAGACTGGGGCGACCATCTGTATTTTGCATCTGATTATTTTGATCAGATGTATGAATGCGCGGTGAAGCTGATCAAAAAAGGAAAAGCTTTTGTCTGCGATCTTTCAGCTGAGGAGATGAGAGAGTACCGGGGAACACTGAAAGAGCTGGGGAAGGAAAGTCCGTACCGCAACCGCAGTGTTGAGGAAAATCTGAAGCTTTTTGAAGAGATGAGAGCAGGAAAATATAAAGACGGGGAAAAAGTTCTCCGTGCTAAAATTGATATGTCATCTCCGAATATAAATATGAGAGATCCGGTAATTTACCGTGTGGCTCATATGACGCATCACAATACCGGAGACAAATGGTGCATTTATCCTATGTATGATTTCGCACATCCCATCGAGGATGCCATCGAAGGAATTACGCATTCGATCTGTACCCTTGAATTTGAGGATCACAGACCCCTTTATGACTGGGTTGTAAGAGAGTGCGAATTCGAACAGCCGCCAAGACAGATTGAATTTGCAAAACTGTACCTGACCAATGTAGTGACAGGAAAGCGCTATATTAAAAAACTGGTGGAAGAAGGGATTGTAGACGGATGGGACGATCCCAGGCTTGTGTCCATTGCGGCGCTCAGAAGACGCGGATTTACACCGGAGTCCATAAAAATGTTTATAGATCTGTGCGGCGTTTCCAAAGCTCAGAGCTCCGTGGATTATGCTATGCTTGAGTACTGCATCCGGGAAGATCTGAAAATGAAGCGGTCCAGAATGATGGCGGTTCTTGATCCGATCAAGCTTGTGATTGACAATTATCCGGAAGGCCAGACCGAGTATCTGGATGTGGCCAACAATCTGGAAAATGAAGAACTGGGAACCAGAAAAGTTCCGTTCTGCAGAGAACTTTATATTGAGAGAGACGACTTTATGGAGGAGCCTCCGAAAAAGTATTTCCGTCTGTTCCCGGGAAATGAGGTCCGCCTGATGCATGCATATTTTGTAAAATGTGTAAGCTTTGTCAAGGATGAAGAGGGAAGAATTACGGAAGTGCACTGCACCTATGATCCGGAGACGAAGGCGGGAAGCGGATTTACAGGCAGAAAGGTAAAGGGAACCATACACTGGGTTCCGGCTCCCTATGCCCAGAAGGCAGAGGTGCGTCTGTATGAGAATCTGATTGACGAGGAAAAAGGTGTTTACAATAAGGAGGACGGCTCTCTGAATCTGAATCCGAATTCTCTGAAAGTGATAGAAGATGCGTATGTGGAACCCAGTTTTGAAGGGGCTGAGGCGTATGACAGCTATCAGTTTGTGCGCAATGGATACTACTGCATTGACGCAAAGGATTCCAGACCGGATCACCTTGTGTTTAACCGGATTGTATCCCTGAAAAGTTCCTTCCGGCTGCCGAAATAAAGCACAGTATGTATGAACTGACCATTCATTTACAGACAAAATCTAAAACACCGCTGTATGAGCAGATTTACCGCTATATAAAAAGGGAAATCCAGGAGAACCGTATCGCAAGCGGAGAGAAACTGCCTTCCACACGTGCGCTCAGCAGGCATCTGGAAGTGAGCAGAAGCACGGTGGAAATGGCCTATGAGCAGCTCCTGTCTGAAGGGTATATCGAAGCGCGTGCCTGCCGCGGATATTATGCGGCCCGCCTGGACGGGCTGTATCAGCTTGCAGAGACGGATCCGGTAAAAAAGGAAAAGAAGGATTCCGGAGGAAAGAAGTATGACTTTGATTTTACTCCGAACGGAGTTGATCTGAAGAGCTTTCCTTATAATATCTGGCGGCGGCTTTCCCGGGAATGTCTGATTGATGACAGGGCGGAAATGTTCCGCCTGGGAGATCCCAGGGGGGAGTACGGTCTCAGGAACGCAATCTGCAGTTATCTGCATCAGGCAAGGGGAGTCAACTGCAGCCCTGAGCAGATTGTTGTGGGAGCAGGAAGCGACTATCTTCTTATGCTGCTTGCAGTGATTCTGGGACAGGGGCACAGAGTTGCCCTGGAGAATCCTACTTACAGACAGGCATACCGCCTGTTCAGCAATCTTTCCTATGAAGTATGTACGGTTGTCCCGGATGAAAAGGGGATGCGGGTGGATGAACTGGAAAGGACCGGAGCGGACATTGCGTTTGTTATGCCTTCCCACCAGTATCCGCTTGGAATTATTATGCCGCTGAGACGGCGTATGGAACTTCTGAAGTGGGCCAACGAAGAGCAGAGCCGTTATATTATAGAAGATGATTATGACAGTGAATTCCGGTATAAAGGGAAACCGATTCCGGCGCTGCAGGGCTATGATGCATGCGGGAAAGTGATCTATGTGGGGACATTTTCCAAGTCAATCGCCCCTTCTATCCGTATGAGTTATATGGTGCTTCCGGAGCCGCTGATGCAAAGGTATGAGGAAAGATGCAGCTTTATCAGTTCTACCGTATCCAGGGTGGATCAGAATATCCTTCAGAAATTTATCGAGGAGGGGTACTTTGAGCGGCATCTCAATAAGACGCGCGCTCTTTATAAAAACCGGCACGATATACTTCTTTCCTGTCTGAAGGAAATAGACGCGGACTTTACTGTGTCCGGAGAAAATGCCGGCGTGCATCTCCTTCTTCATTTCCACAACGGGAAGACCGAGGAGGAGCTGATTCAGAGCGCAGCGGAAAAGAGTGTGAAGGTCTATGGCCTGTCAGCATATTATGTGGGGCGGAATATAGCGGATAAAAAACAGGAGGATTCGGTTATCCTTCTGGGGTATGCGAATATGGGAGAAGAGAGCATCCGCAGGGCGGCAGCCCTTCTGGCGGAGGCCTGGAGAGAATAAAAAAAGGAGTGCCTGTGCACTCCTTTTACTGTTCTTATTCGGCGCTTTCGGATTCACCTTCGCCGTTTTTGTTAAGAGATACATATCCGCGGTCAGAAGCAGGCTTCAGATCCGCGTCCAGATCAAAATCTTCATCTTCAGTAAATTCAGAGCCGTCCCCGTCGCCTGTATCGGAACTGCTTTTGCAGAAATATGCGATTACAAGACCAATTGCTGTGCCGGCTGCGGCAAGGATACTGAACCATTTTAAAAATTTCTTCAATATTAACGTCTCCTTTCTGTAAGATGATGATCCTCTCTGGCATAAAAGAGGACATCCTGAATCTGTTTCTTATTGTAATACTTTTTTATTTTAAATACAATAAAAAAGAAATAACATTTTACAGAAAGGGAAAATTATAGTATAATTCTTACGGCGGCCGGAGAAGAAACCGGCCTGTAATATTCATAATTGCAGTACGCAGGAGGGTTTGAAATGGTAAAAGCAGTAGTTGGTGCAAATTGGGGCGATGAAGGGAAAGGCAAAATCACAGATATGCTCGGAAAAGAGGCGGATATCATCGTCCGGTTCCAGGGCGGAGCAAATGCGGGCCATACAATCGTAAATAACTATGGCAAATTTGCGCTGCATACACTGCCGTCCGGAGTGTTTTATGATCATACGACCAGCATAATCGGCAACGGCGTTGCTCTGGATATTCCGGTTCTTTTCAAAGAGATCCAGTCCATTGTTGACCGGGGAGTTCCGAAGCCGAAAATTCTTGTATCAGACAGAGCGCAGATTGTAATGTCATACCATAAGAATTTTGACGCTTACGAAGAAGAGAGGCTTGGAAAGAAATCTTTCGGTTCCACAAAGTCTGGTATCGCTCCGTTTTATTCTGATAAATATGCAAAGATCGGTTTTCAGGTAAGTGAGCTGTTTGACGATGATCTGCTCAAAGAAAAAACTGTGCGCATTGCCGAACAGAAAAATGTACTTCTGGAGCACCTGTATCATAAACCGCTGATTAACCCGGATGATTTATATAAAGAGCTTACCGGTTACAGAGAGATGATTGCTCCGTATGTATGTGACGTATCTCTTTATCTTCACAATGCATTGAAAGAGGGCAAAAATATCCTTCTGGAAGGCCAGCTCGGATCATTGAAGGATCCGGATCACGGGATTTATCCAATGGTTACCTCCTCTTCCACACTGGCTGCTTATGGTGCGATCGGGGCAGGAATTCCCCCTTATGAGATCAAGCAGATTATAACAGTATGCAAGGCATACTCCAGTGCTGTCGGAGCCGGTGCTTTTGTCAGCGAAATCTTTGGCGACGAGGCGGACGAGCTGAGAAGACGCGGAGGAGACGGCGGAGAATTCGGCGCCACAACAGGACGTCCCAGACGTATGGGATGGTTTGACTGCGTTGCTTCCAAGTATGGATGCAGGATGCAGGGAACAACAGATGTTGCCTTTACAGTCCTGGATGTACTCGGCTATCTGGATGAGATTCCGGTATGTGTAGGGTATGAGATCGACGGAAAAGTGACGACAGATTTCCCGGTTACCCATCTTCTGGAGAAGGCAAAACCGGTATTTAAGAAACTTCCGGGATGGAAATGTGATATCCGCGGCATAAAGAATTATGATGAACTTCCGGAAAACTGCCGCAACTATATTGAATTTATTGAGAAGGAAATCGGGTATCCGATTACAATGATCAGCAACGGACCGGGACGGGAGGATATTATTTTCCGTAATCGGTAGATCAGAATATTCATAGAGAACAAAGCCTCCGGGTATTTCCTGACAGGGAAATGCACGGAGGCTATTTATAATTTTATAAGATAAAATTTAGAAATATGCCATTGGATAGACACATTTCAGGAATATTCTATAAGTATCGAAAATATAATATAAAGCTGAGATTTGATAAAAAGGAGGTATTTTTTATGCGTCATGGCAGCGAAGGGAAATCCAGGGACATTATTTCGATGGAAGAATACCTGAAAAAAAGACAAGCGATAAATTCAAAGGAACATACCGAAAAAGAAGGACAGCCTATTGAGGCGGCTGCCCTGCAGCTTGCAGATTTATTATATGTCTGATGTGTCATCCGAAGGATCGCCGTCTTTTTTCAGAACCCTTGCCATCAGAATCATACCGTACAGGAGTACGGGGATCAGTATGGTTGCGGCTATGGATGCTTTCAGCATCATATCTGCCCAGGGAGATCCGATCAGTGCGAAGATCAGGGTGCAGACATATAAAATTACAAGAAGAAGTGCTCCGATAAGAGCAAAAATACGTTTCAGCTTTTGCATGATAAATCCTTTCTTTTGTTTCTGGCCGGCCGGAACAGAGAAAAGGTAAACCGGCATACGGCCGTGTTCCCATAGAAATATCCGGCTTTTACAGCTATAGTATACCTGAATTAGAGGTTTACGGCAAACATAAATTAGTATATAATGAACAGGCGGGCAGCGCAATATGATCTGCCTGATATGGACAAATTAAAATAAAGGAGCAATATACAATGAGCGAAAAAAGTTTATTGGATCAGTGGCATGCCATAGCCTATGATGAAAAAAAGTCGCGGGATCAGCTGGAAAAATTCTGGTCTGTGTATTTTAATATTGAGAAGAATATCTATGAGCAGCTGCTGGAAGATCCGGATACCGAGGTGAAAGGAACAGTCAGAGAACTGGCGGAAAAATACGGTCAGGACGTTATGACGATGACAGGATTTCTTGACGGTATTAACGACAGTCTGAAAACACCGAATCCGATAGAGACAATGACAGAGGATACAGAAGTAAGCCTTGGCTTTGACAAAGAAAAGCTTTATAAAAACATGGTTGACGCAAAGGCGGACTGGCTGTATGAGCTGCCCCAGTGGGAAAGAATCTTTGACGAAGAGACAAGGAGAAGACTCTATCGTGAACAGAAAGAGTCCGGTACTGTCCGCAAGGGGAAGAAGATCGGACGAAATGATCCGTGCCCGTGCGGAAGCGGGAAAAAGTACAAAAAATGCTGCGGAAGAAATGCTTAAATGAGAGCCTTTTTTCTTGCTGCAGGTTTTTTCTGCATAGGATATTATTTAATTCTCGCCGTTTATTCGCGTAAATTTACGTCTACATTTGCGGGATTCTGGCTGGCGGCAGGCGGCGTACATCTGGTACTCGGATGTGTGCCGCCTTTTTCTGTTGCAGGCAGGATCGCCGCCGCAGTGGCAGCTGCGGTATGGATTCTGTTCCTGTGTGTTGAGTTCAGAATTATTCTGGCAATGACCGCCGCAGGCAGAGAAAGAGCAGACTGCATTATAGTGCTGGGCGCCCAGGTCAGAGGCAGGAATATAACGGATTCGCTGAAACGGAGACTGGACAGAACGTTGGAATATCTCAGGAAATTTCCGGAAACAAGAGTCATTGTATCAGGCGGACAGGGACCGGGGGAAGAGATTGCGGAGGCAGATGCGATGGCAGAGTATCTGGTGCAGAACGGAGTCAGGGAAAGCAGGATTTTCAAGGAAGACAAATCTACATCAACCCGGGAAAATCTGCGGTTCAGCAGAAAATATGCGGATGTGAAGAATGAGAAAATCGGGATTGTAACAAATGGATTTCATATCTACCGGGCTTCTCTGATTGCAGGAGAAGAGGGGTATAAGAATATCTGCGCGATACCGGCCTCATCCAATCCGGTTTATCAGCTGAATTACCTTGTAAGAGAATTCTTTGCCCTGCTTCAGTTCTATGTGTTCCGCAGACGCCGCAGAAAAAGCTGAAAAGGAGAACAAATATGGAAAAACAGACATTTTATACTCTCTCCAACGGAGTAAAGATTCCGGCTGCAGGGTATGGTACATATAAGGCAGCCGATGGAAAAAGTGCAGAGATAATATCTACTGCAATTGAGGTGGGATACCGCTGTTTTGATACCGCGTCTTTTTATGAGACGGAAACATATCTGGCAGAAGCAATTGAAAAAAGCGGGATTCCGAGAAAAGACTTTTTTATCACCTCCAAGCTCTGGAAAACGGAGATGGGCTATCAGAATGCAAAGGATGCCTTTGAGAGAAGCCTGGAGCGCCTGAAGACAGACTATCTGGATCTCTATCTCATTCACTGGCCCCTTCCCGAGCCGGGATATAAGGACTGGAAACGCCTGGATATAGAGACATGGCAGGCCCTGGAGGAGCTTTATGAAGCCGGAAAGGTGCGGGCAATCGGTCTGAGCAATTTCCTGCCTCATCATATAGAAAATCTTCTGGAGAACTGTAAGGTTAAGCCGGTATCGGATCAGCTGGAGTTCCATCCGGGATACAGCCAGGAAGCTGCAGTGAATTACTGTAAAGAACACGGGATGCTCGTACAGGCGTGGAGCCCGATCGGGAGAAGGCGGATCATGGAGGAGCCGCTTGTGACCTCCCTTGCTGAAAAATACGGAGTGTCTCCGGCCAGAATCTGTCTGAAATATGCGGTGGAGCGGGGCGTGATGCCGATCCCGAAGGCATCAACTGCAAAGCGGATGAAAGAAAATATAGATCTTTATTCATTTGAAATGGAAAAAGAGGATATCTACCGGCTGGCAACCATGCCGCAGGCGGGATGGTCAGGAGAACATCCGGACAGAGAAACGATTCCGGCAGAATAAAAAGACACAAAAAAGAATATCTTTACAGATGACCGGGCATAATAAAGCTGAATTTTGAAAAAAGAGGAGGTAATATTATGCCGGAATTAAAATGTACGGTACAGACCTGTGTACACAATAATGATTTCCTCTGCAGCCTTGATCGAATTCAGGTTGGCGGGGAAACAGCAAAAAGTGCCGGGGAAACAAGCTGTGACAGCTTTCAGGAAAGAAAGGAAGGAAGCTATACCAATTCTCTGGAGATGGCTTCGGACTGCGCCTGTGTAGACTGCAAGGCTACAGAGTGCATGTACAACGAAAGCTGTAAATGCCAGGCAGGAAAGATCAGTGTGGAAGGCGGAGATGCCAGAACCAGCAGCGCGACGGAATGTGCAACTTTCCGGTGCTGTTAAGCGGACTGCGGGAATAGTCCGAACAGAAAAAAGAATGAAATCCGGGTGTACTGCCCGGATTTTATTTTGGCGCTTATTGACTCCCGGACGGGAATCGCGTTATAATCATCTGACAAGTACAGCGTACACGGTCCGTCGTCTCTGCAGACCTGCGCCGGGGAGCAGATCTGCCTGGAAAATACGGACAGGAAAATAATTTCTGTGGAAAAAGACACAACAAAGGGGAAATACATATGCCAATTCGAGTACAAAATGATCTTCCGGTAAAGGAGATACTGGAACAGGAAAATATATTTGTGATGGATGAATACCGGGCGGCCCATCAGGATATCCGTCCGATCAGTATCGGACTGCTCAATCTGATGCCGCTCAAAGAAGACACAGAGCTTCAGATTCTCAGATCTCTGTCAAATACACCTCTGCAGGTAGATGTGACATTTGTGCGGGTGACAAGCCATGTATCCAAAAATACTTCAACCAGCCATATCTATAAGTTTTACGAGCCGTTCGACAGTCTGCGGAACAAAAAGTTTGACGGCTTTATCATTACCGGCGCTCCTGTGGAGCAGATGCCTTTTGAAGAAGTGGATTACTGGGAAGAATTAAAAGAGATTATGAAGTGGACAACGACAAATGTAATGTCGACGCTCCATCTGTGCTGGGGAGCTCAGGCGGGGCTGTATTATCATTATGGAATCGGCAAGAAGGATCTGCCGAAAAAACTTTCCGGTGTATACCGTCATCGGGTCAGAAACCGCAAGATCCCTCTGGTGAGAGGATTTGATGATGTGTTCATGGCTCCCCATTCCAGACATACCGAAGTTCCCCAGGAACTGCTGGAGGCGGATGAAAGAATCACTATTCTTGCTGACTCACGCCAGGCAGGTGTATTTCTGTGTATGGCAGATGCGGGAAGACAGATTTTTGTAATGGGACATCCGGAATATGACAGGATGACATTGGATTCAGAGTACAAACGGGATATGGGAAGAGGCCTGAATCCGCAGATCCCGGAAAATTACTATCCGGATGACGACCCGGATAACAAACCGGTTCTTACATGGAGAGCGCACGCGAATAATCTGTATACGAACTGGCTGAATTATTACGTATATCAGGTAACGCCGTACGATCTGTACGGTACGCCGTTTTAGAAGGAGAAGAAAAGATGAAAAGAGTGGCAAAATTTGAAAAAGTCAGTCTGGAGCAGTTTATGGAAGGCTGGACCGACACATTCGGAGTGCAGCAGCCCGGAGTGATTGAGCAGATCTATGACAGGATCCGTCTGCCGAAACGGGCAACTGCCGGAAGTGCGGGGTATGATTTCTTCGCCCCGGCAGCCATTGTTCTGAATCCTGGCGAGACAGTAAAAATACCTACGGGAATCCGGGTCTGGATGGAGCCGGAATGGGTGCTGAAATGCTATCCCAGAAGCGGTCTGGGATTCAAATACAGACTGCAGCTGAATAATACAGTCGGTATTATTGACAGCGACTATTATTATTCAGATAATGAAGGGCATATATTTGCAAAACTTACCAATGATTCCAGAGAAGGAAAGACCGTTGAGATTAAAGCCGGGGAAGGATTCATGCAGGGAATTTTCACAGAGTACGGGATTACCCTGGATGACTGCACGCAGAGCATAAGAAACGGCGGCTTTGGCAGCACAACCGGACAGAACGGATAGGAAAGACTGAGCCGGGGCTTACAGAAATGTAAGGACAGAAAAAGAAAATGTAAGAATATATTGTGGAAGAATACGGCCCGGTCCGTTACACTGTAGGAGAACGGAGGTATCTGCTTATGATGAAATGGATAAAACGGCTGTGTTCTTTCATTTTTTTATGTCTCCTTATCGCCGGAGGCATTCTTTTGTTTCAGGGATATCGTGAATACAGGGAGGCCCTGTCGGAAAAAAGTGTGGATGAGATGGCGCGCCGGATCGAGTCGATCGACAATTATACCCCTCTGGATGAACTGCCGCAGACTTACATAGATGCTGTGCTTGCGGTGGAAGATAAAAGGTTTTATGAACATCCGGGTATCGACCCTGTTGCGATAGGAAGAGCACTGTTTCACGACATTAAAGCCGGAAAATATGTGGAAGGTGGAAGTACGATAACCCAGCAGCTTGCGAAAAATCAGTATTTTACACAGAAAAAAACACTGGTCCGCAAAGTGGCGGAAATGTTTATGGCATTTAAGATTGAAAAGGAGCTGGACAAGGATAAAATACTGGAGCTGTATGTGAATTCGATTTATTTCGGGAACGGATATCAGTGTGTGGGAGATGCGTGCAGAGCCTACTTTGGAAAAGAACCTTCGGAAATGACATTCGATGAGTGCACGCTTCTGGCCGGCATTCCCAATGCGCCCAGTAATTATAATCCCATGGCCAGCGAGGAACTGGCGCATCAGCGGCAGCGGCAGGTGCTGGAAAAGATGAAAAAAGCCGGATACCTGGACTGAATACAGGATTCCATATTTTCCGGAAGTGAAAATAAATTTGCGGCCGGGTACAGATCTGCAGAAGATTTCTGTACCGCGGCCGTATATTTTTGCGGAAACAGGGGCAGTCTAGCCATAGAAACAGTTGCTTTTTGCGGACGCAGGGAGGAGGCAGGAAAATCCTGCTGCGCTTCCGCAGGCGGAAAAGGGGAATGTGTTTTATGGTTGAAAAAGATACAAGGAAACTCAGTACATCTTTTGCGGAAAATATAACATATATGAACGAGATTCTTCCGGTAAAAGAAAGTTTTGACGTAATCCGGAGAGAGATAATAATCGGCGGGAAAAATGCGGTATTCTTTTTTATTGACGGATTTATGAAAGATGAAGCAATGCTCAAGATCATGGACTCATTTCTCTCGGTTACGGAACAGGATATGCCAGGCGATGTGGATGACTTTGTGCAGAAGCACGTGCCGTATGTAGAAGTTGATATCCTGGAGGATCTTGATCAGGTAATCCGGAGCGTGCTTTCGGGTACGACCTGTCTTTTTATTGACGGCTATAAAGAATGTATCAGTATTGACTGCCGTACCTATCCTGCCAGAAGCGTGGACGAACCGGACAAGGACAAATCTCTCAGAGGATCAAGAGATGGATTTGTAGAGACGATTGTATTTAACACGGCTCTGATGCGCCGGAGAATCCGCGATCCCCATCTGATTATGGAGATGATGGAAGCAGGCCAGGCGTCACGGACCGACATTGCTCTTTGCTATATGGCAGACCGTGTGGATAAAGAATTGCTTAATAATCTGCGAAAACGCATTGAAGGCCTGCAGCTGGGAGACCTGCGGATGAATCAGCAGAGCCTTGCAGAAGCGCTCTTTAAGAGAAAATGGTTTAATCCGTTTCCCAAATTTAAGTATACGGAACGGCCGGACACAGCCGCTGCCTGCCTTCTGGAAGGCAAAGTGGTTATTCTGGTGGATAATTCCCCTTCGGCAATGATTCTGCCCACGTCGGTTCTGGACATGATCGAAGAGGCAAACGACTATTATTTTCCTACGGTAACAGGAGTTTACCTGAAAACAACAAGAATTCTGATAACGATTGCAACAGTATTTTTTACACCCCTGTATCTGCTGTTTATGCAGAATCTGGAATGGCTCCCGGAAGTCTTTTCTTTTGTAGCGGTAAGAGATAAGGTAAATATCCCCCTGATTTTCCAGTTCCTGATCCTGGAACTTTCTATTGACGGCCTGCGGCTTGCAGCTATGAATACTCCAACCATGCTCAGTACACCCTTAAGTGTGATTGCCGGTATTGTAATGGGCGAGTTTTCGGTGCAGTCAGGATGGTTTAACAGTGAGGTAATGTTATATATGGCTTTCGTGGCCGTGGCAAATTATACGCAGCCGAACTTTGAACTGGGCTATGCGCTGAAGTTTATGCGGCTTATACTTCTTATCCTTACTGCGCTTTTCAATCTGGCGGGATTCATAGCCGGGTGTATACTTGTTCTTTGCTTCCTGTTTTTTAATAAAACGCTGTCCGGAAGAAATTATATGAATGTAAAACTGAACTGATATAAACAGAAGCCCGGGCTGTCTGCCGGAAGAAAAGAGAGACAGGAAAGTATGTGCTCTTCCCGAAAAAAGATTTTGCTTACAGACAGGAAAAATGGTATGATAAAGGAAGCATATAAGCAGTGCCGGAGGATACCGATGCCGGCGCTGCGGTGCGGAATATTTGCTCGGGAGGATTTTGGGTTATGAGAGATTATGTGATCACAGTGAACAGTACCGTGGATCTGCCTTTGGAATGGCTGGAGGAAAGAAATGTCCCGGTTATTCCGCTGAGATATACGATTGACGGACAGACATATACAGATATGCATGGATTGTCTGCAAAAGAGTTTTTTGCAAAACTCCGGGAGGGAAAGATGTCAACAACTTCCCAGGTGAATCCGGAAGAAGCTGCCGCTATGCTGGAGCCTTATCTGCAGGAGGGGAAAGATATTCTCCATCTTGGGTTTTCATCAGGGTTAAGCGGCACACTGAACAGTATGAGAGTTGCAGGCGGGATGCTGTCCGAAAAATATCCGGAGGCCAGGATTATCGTGATTGATACTCTCTGTGCCTGCCTGGGGGAAGGGCTTCTTCTTCATCATGCACTGAAAAGAAAGGCGGAGGGCATGTCGATCGATCAGCTGGCAGAATGGGTGGAGGAGAATAAGCTTCACATCTGCCATGATGTTACGGTGGATGATCTGAACCATCTTCACAGAGGCGGACGTATATCAAAGACAACTGCCGTACTGGGGACTCTTGTACAGATTAAGCCGATCATACATATGGATAATGAAGGAAAACTTCAGGTGATCGGAAAAGAGAGAGGGCGGAAGCGGTCTCTGAATAAAATTGTCGATATGGCAGCTGAGCAGGCAAAAGGCTGGGACAATGATATTATAATGATTACCCATGGGGACTGCATTGAAGATGCGGAATATGTGGCAAAGCTCGTCCGAGAGAAGATGGGAATTGACAATATTCTGATTAATAATATCGGAACGGTAATCGGCAGTCATACCGGTCCCGGAGTGGTGGCAGTGTTCTGTATGGGAAGCCACAGATAGGTTTGGAAAAACTTTTTGCCAAAAGAGGATTTGCTGTTGACAACATCTGGTGAGTGTGGTATATTCTACTTTGCGTAAAGCAAAAAACAAAGTAGAGTATCCACTCTCACCATAGCACAATCGGGTGACTATTGGTCTGATATTGATTGATCGGCTTCTGTGGTTCGGAAGCAGTGTTATTGATTGTCGGGTGGATATGATATTCACTCGTTTTTTTGTGTTTTCGCATAAGAAACCTTAAGGAATTTCATTGACGGAGGTATACTACAATTAGCGATTTAATGATTAACGAGCAGATCAGAGACAGAGAAGTCCGTCTGATCGGCGAGGATGGGGAACAGTTAGGCATTATGTCCGCCAGAGAAGCAATGAAGATTGCCCAGGAAGCAGAGCTTGATCTTGTAAAGATCGCTCCGACTGCAAAACCGCCTGTGTGCAAGATCATTGACTATGGCAAATTCAGATATGAACAGTCGAGAAAAGAAAAAGAAGCAAAGAAGAAACAGAAGACTGTTGAAATCAAGGAAGTGCGTCTGTCACCGAATATTGATACAAACGATCTGAATACAAAGGTAAACAATGCCAGAAAGTTTATTTCCAAAGGAAATAAAGTGAAAGTAACACTTCGTTTCCGGGGAAGAGAGATGGCTCACGTACAGCAGAGCAGACATATTCTCGATGATTTTGCAGAGCTGCTGACAGATATTGCAGTTGTAGAGAAGCCTGCGAAGCTGGAAGGCAGAAATATGAGTATGGTCTTAACTGTAAAACGTTAAAGATACTCCGGAATGAAGAACCGGAAGGCGGCACAATAAAGGAGGAAATTATCATGCCAAAAATCAAAACAAATAGAGCGGCAGCAAAACGCTTCAAAAAAACAGCTACAGGAAAACTGAAAAGAAATAAAGCTTACAAGAGCCATATCTTAACAAAGAAGTCTACAAAGAGAAAAAGAAATCTCAGACAGTCTACGATTACAGATGCTACAAATGTAAAAAACATGAAGAAGGTTTTACCATATCTGTAAATGAAGCGGCAGGGATACAGGCGGCATAGAAAATGCAGCTCTGTATACAGCGCGTCTGAACGGATGAGTACATCGGTTTATTGATAATAGGAGGATTAAGAAATGGCAAGAATTAAAGGCGGAATGAACGCTAAGAAGAAACATAACAGAACACTGAAACTGGCAAAGGGCTACAGAGGAGCCCGTTCCAAACAGTACAGAGTAGCAAAACAGTCTGTAATGAGAGCTCTTACTTCAGCTTATGCAGGAAGAAAGCAGCGTAAGCGCCAGATGAGACAGCTCTGGATTGCACGTATTAATGCGGCAGCAAGAATGAACGGACTGTCCTACAGCAAGTTTATGCACGGCCTGAAGCTGGCAGACGTAGAAATGAACAGAAAGATGCTGGCTGAACTGGCAGTAAATGACAAAGAAGGATTCGCAACACTTGCAGCACTTGCAAAAGAAAAGATTGCGTAGTAAAATAGGAGCAGAAGCCCGGTCCCGCTTGGGATTCGGGCTTTTCTTCATTTTCAGGATCAAAGCGGACAGTTCTGTACCCTGAACCGGAGAGGCTTCTGCGGCTGCGGGAATCAGACTGTTGTATGGGGAGTGATAAAGATGAGAAACCATGAAGTGACTTCGGCTCAGCCGCTTCTGAATGAGGATGGGCGGATTCAGGAGCCGGGATGGGCAAGGCGTCCGCTCTGGCAGTACGACAGAAGCAGGATTGCGGCGCCGAAATTCAGAATAAAAGAGTGGGACTACTATCTGATACTCAGTCAGGATTATGCCTGCGCGTTTACCCTGTCAGATGACGGTTATGTAGGGCTTCAGTCTGTTTCTCTTCTGAATTTCAAAGAGGGATGGGAACACACGGAGACAATTCTGAATCCTTTCCCCATGGGGAAAATGAAAATGCCGCCCTCATCTGAGACGGGAAATATCCTGTATAAAGATAAAAGACTCCGTATGGAATTCAGAAAAGAAGACGGGAGACGTTTTATATCCTGTGATTTTAAAGATTTCTGGAAAGGCAGACCGTTCTACTGCGAGCTGTCCCTGGAACAGCCGGAGATGGATACACTGGCTGTAGCAATACCATGGCAGAAGAAAAAGGCTTTTTATTACAATCACAAGATTAACTGTATGCGTGCAGAAGGGTATATGGCCTATGATGATACCACCTGGTGGTTTGACCCGGAACAGGATTACGGCACACTGGACTGGGGACGGGGCGTATGGACCTATGATAATACATGGTATTGGGGCTCCGGAAACGGTACGGTAGGCGGCCGTCCCTTCGGGTTTAATATCGGATACGGGTTCGGCGATACATCGGCGGCAACGGAAAATATCCTGTACTACGATGGAAGGGGACACAAACTGGATGATGTGGTGTTCCACATCCCGGAAGGTGATTATATGAAACCTTGGACCTTTACCTCCGGCGACGGCCGGTTTGAAATGGAGTTTATTCCGGTGCTTGACAGAGCTGCTTCCATATCCGCATTTGTGGTGAAATCAGATCAGCATCAGGTGTTTGGCAGGATGAGCGGGCGCGCCGTGCTGGATGACGGAAGATTTATAGAATTAAAAGATTTTATGTGCTTTGCTGAAAAAGTGCATAACAGATATTGAGTCCGGTATACAGATACCGGGCTCAATTTTGTTCCGGGCCTTTTGAATGGAGCAGACTGACGGATCGGGGAATAAAAATAGGGAAAAAATAGGAAATTATATGTTATAATACACCCCTTGATTCGAAGGCGGATTATGCCGCACATATTATGGCAGGGAGAGGTTGAAAGTGGGACAGAAAATTTTGATTGCGGATGATGAAGAGGGAATTGTACTGCTGCTGAAAGATTATTTTGAACTTCAGGGCTATGAGGTGATAACAGCCGGAGGCGGCGTAGAGGCTGTGGAGAAAGTGGCTTTGGATCCGGACCTGATTCTTCTTGATGTGAATATGCCGGATATGGACGGGCTGAGTGTGTGCAGAAAAATACGGTCCCGGGTCAGGTGTCCTATTATTTTCCTGAGCGCCCGGGCAGAGGAACAGGACAGGATTACCGGACTGATGCTGGGAGGAGATGATTACATCGTGAAACCTTTCAGCATGGAAGAACTGGGTGCCCGGGTAATGGCCCACTTCCGGAGGGAAGAACGGGTCCGCCATGCCGGTCCCGTAAAGAAGGAGGGGGATCTGACAATCTATTATCAGGAGCGGATAGTAATGTGCGGTTCTCACAGGCTGTTGCTGACCCGGACAGAATATGATATCCTCCAGTTCCTTTCGCTTCATCCGGGCCAGGTATTCAGCAAGGAGCGGATTTATGAAAGCGTGAGAGGATATGACGCGTCCGGAGACAGTTCTATTGTGGCAGAGCATATCCGGAGAATCAGAAGCAAGATTGCCGGCTACACAGATCAGGAGATCATACAGACAGTATGGGGAGTAGGATACAGATGGACTGGATTGACGAAAAGATAGAAAAGATCAGAAAATGGATACAAAATCTTCCGCTGAAGGATGCGCTGGCTGCCTATCTGATCCTGGCACTTCTGGCGTCCTTTGTCTGCTCCTGGCTGCTCAGGCAGGCGTGCTTTCTGGAATGTAGCAGAATTTTCCGTCAGTACGGGGTAGAATTGTATCAGGAAGGGGGGATGGGAGCTGTGTTCCTTGCAGGACAGAACGCGGAAATCTGGCGTCTGACTGAGGCGGAACAGTCTGCCGTGAAACTGCTGTCTGTACTTTCAGATCTGCTTCCCTGGGTGATCACGGCCGGGGGAATGGCTGCTGCCTCTTTTTTGTTTTACCGGAACCGGATGAAGCGTCCGTTCCGGATTCTGGAAAAGGGAGTGGATGAAATCGCCCGGAAAAATCTTGATTTCCAGATCCGATCTGACAGCAGAGACGAAATGGGACAGCTTTGTGATACGTTCGACCGGATGCGGAAGGAGGTAATAAGAGAGCGGGAGGAACTGTGGCGAAGAATTGAAGACCAGAAGGAGATCAATACCGCTTTTGCCCATGATCTGAGGACGCCCCTTACTGTGCTCCGGGGATATTCCGAACTGCTGGGACGTTATGTGCCGGAGGGGAAAATCAGTGAAGAAAAGCTCTCTTCTACTTTGGATCTGATGACGCAGCACCTGAAACGGCTGGAGAACTATACAAGGACTATGGGACGGATCCGGAGTTTTGAAGAGATTGAACCAAAGGAGCAGCCGGTTTCTTTTTCCCATCTGACGGACCGGCTCCATGAGATAACCGATCCTCTGGACGGAGCCGGAGACATCCGGATTGTGCTGGATCCGGAATGGAAGAGGACATCCGGAAAAGAAGAGTGTAGGCCGCTGTGGCTGGATGAAATGCTCTTTCTGGAGGTGTTTGAAAACCTGCTTTCCAATGCACTCCGTTATGCCCGGACCTTTATCCGCATTACACTGGATTATGACGAAGAAGAGGGCTTTCTGGTCCTCTCCGTGCAGGATGACGGTCAGGGATTTGACAGTACGGAGATTCACTGCGCGGCTGAGCCCTATTTCCGCGGGGGAAGTTCCTCCCGGGAGCAGACGGACCCGGCGGAAGAAAGGGAACATTTCGGAATCGGGCTTCATATCTGCCGTGTGCTGGCAAAAAAACATGGGGGATGTCTGAACCTGGCAAACAGCATGGATGGAGGAGCCTTTATCAGTATTTCTTTTTTCTGCAGAAAGTCTTAAATCTTTATAGGAGAAAAATAGGATTTTCAGAGATATAGTAACCATGTCGGCAGAAAAAGCTGACAGAAAAAGGACAGCAGAAAGGGTGACGGGAATGAAAACAGAAATTGAAATACGGAATCTGAGAAAATCCTATGGAAAGAAACAGGCACTGAATGGAATCGACCTGACAATTCCGAAAGGAATGTTCGGACTTCTTGGACGCAACGGAGCAGGAAAGACAACGTTGATGAAAGTACTGGCCACGCTGCTGGAAAAGGACAGCGGAATGGTGAAGATCTGCGGGATACCGGTGGAGCATACGGCGGAAATCCGAAAGATTACAGGATACCTTCCTCAGGAATTCTCTATGTATCCAAATATGAGAGTTTATGAGATCATGGATTACCTTGGCGTATTATCCGGCCTGGACAAAGAAGAAAGGAAAAAGAGAATTCCGGTCCTGCTTGAGCGGGTGAATCTGCAGAATAATGCGCACACAAAGGTACGGGCACTTTCCGGGGGCATGAAGCGCAGACTCGGGATTGCCCAGGCGATTCTTCATAATCCCAGGGTTCTGATTGTGGATGAACCGACGGCGGGGCTTGATCCGGAAGAACGGGTCAGATTCCGGAATCTGCTAAGTGAAATTGCGGAAGAGAGAATTGTAATTCTGTCCACACACATTGTGGGAGATGTGGAAGCTGCATGCGAGGAAATTGCGGTCATGGACGAGGGAAGTATTCTTTTCAGAGGCAAGGTGCAGGAACTGATCCGGCTGGTGGAAGGCAGAGTATATAAGGCGGAAATCAGCAGAAAAGAACTGGAGCTGCTGAAGGAACGATACACAGTAACCAGCATGATTACGATGGGGAATAATGTAATGGTTCGTTTCCTGTCCGATGGAACCCCTTTTAAAGGCGCCAGCCCCTGTGGCGCAGAAGTTGAAGACGCATATATGTGCCTGATGCAGAAAAGGGGGGACGTACTGTGATATTTACTCTGATCCGAAAAGAATGTACACAGATATACAGAAGCCTGATTTACTGGCTGTATGCCGCCTGTCTTATCCTGTTTTTCTACAGTCAGCTGGGCGGTATGAACATACTGGAGCCTCCCCGGGAAGGACAGGAGGACTACTCGGCGTACGGATATAAGTCAGATATTACTGATCAGGAGGTAATGGAGACAGGAACAGGTTCTCTTGTCTGGGTCTATTATTATGATCACTATGAAACGTATCCGGTGGGATTTGCAAAGAACGTCTATCCCAGTGAAGAAGAAAAAGAAGAAATTGCCGGAATTATTTACGATCTGACCGGAGTAAAGGCGGAGGATCTGGAAGAGAATATAGACCGGTTTTTTCAGCAGCACGATATCCGGACAACGCAGTATGAGATTAAGGTGAAAGAAGGGGTAACGTATAAACAATTTCTCGGTGAAATGAAAAAAGTTACCCGGATTCTGGGACCCGGATCCGGATTTACAGAAGAAAACCTGAGGGCAAATGTACGGATTCCGGTGGATTATGAGGGCGCGAAAGAAAATTATCGGAAACTGCTTGAGGAAGACGGGCTGACCGGCGGATACGCCAGACTGTTCTGCGATTATATAGGAGTTGCAGCAGGCATCCTTCCGGTGTTTGTAACTGCGTCCAGGGTTCTTCGGGACAGAAGAGCGCAGATGCAGGAACTGATTTATTCGAGGAAAATCTCTTCCGCCACACTTACAGGAAGTAGATATGCCGCGCTGGTGCTTATGCACATGCTGCCGATTCTTCTCCTGTCCATTATCCCTTACGTGAAATGTATAACCGCAGGGATTGAAAACGTCCATCCGGACAATCTGGCCTGGCTGAAATATGATCTGGGATGGCTGCTTCCTACGGTTATGATTGTCATTTCTGTGGGGATGCTATGCACGGAACTGACAGAAACTGCGGCCGGAGTATTTGTTCAGGCGGCCTGGTGGTTTATAAGCCTTATGACAGGCGTGACGGGGTTAAGCGGAGGAAATTACGGATGGAATCTGATCCCCAGGCATAATACAGAGATGAATTATGCAGGATTCGCCTCCGGTTTCCGGCAGCTTGCAGAAAACCGGATCCTGTACGCGGTACTGGCTCTGGTTCTGCTGGCAGTAACTATGGTTGTTTATGAAAGAAAAAGAAAGGGGCATCTGAGACGGCGTGGGAAAATATGTAGAAATCGCAAAAGTGCAGCTGGAATATAATACCTGGAAACATCTGTGCATCAGTCTATTTCTGCTGGCTGTATCGCCGCTGTTTCTCGGCGTTTCGAATCTGGATCCGGAGCAGAGCGCCAGAGTGCTGGAAATCTATGTGGCACTGATCGGAATCATTCTGTTCGTGCCCGTATTCCTGCCGGAACAGAACCGGGATCTGTGGGATGTGGTAAAAGCAAGATACACCAGTATGTTTTCCGTGTATCTGACAAGACTGGTAATAAGCTTTGTTATTACCGCTGTTTTAATTGGAATATATATGGCGGTGATGAGGGCAGGAAACTGCGGAATGGAGACGGGAAAATATTATTTTGGAACGCTGGCGGAAGCGGCGGCCTTCGGAGGACTTGGCGTTTTTGCCTGTTCGGTTTCGGATAATCTGATTGCCGGCTATATGATTCCTCTGGTATACTACGCGGCGGCACTGGGCGCTGGGACAAAATATCTGGGAATGTTTTATCCGTTTGGAATGCTGACGGACTATCGCACAAAATACTGGCTGCTGGCAGCAGGAATAATTCTGATGATGAGCGGTATCATCTTTTTCCGCAGGAAAAGATGAGGAGACAGAAAAAAATGTTGACATTCCTTTTCAGGAGTGATAAAGTCTTTTTAAACCAGTGAGGAAGAGCAAGTAGTCTTACTGAATGCATAACAGAGAGTCGCAGGCGGTGGAATTGCGGTATGTCGGACATGAGACGAATGGGCTTCTGAGGGCGAGCTGAACGGTACAGTAGGCAAGCCGGAGATCGGACTCCGTTAACAAAGAAAGCATATGTTGGTATGCGTGAGAGGATGTATGATAACATCAAGCCGGGTGGCACCGCAGGAGAATGAATGCAAGCTCCTGTCCCTGCAGAAAATGCAAGGGACAGGAGCTTTTTTAAGTCCGCAGAGCGGCGGAATCGGGCTGTCACAGCGGACGGACGACCGGAAAAGTCACCTGGAAAGCGCCTTCTCTCGCAAAAGGAAAGGAGAAGAAAAAATGAGTGAACAGAAAATTCCGTACAAAATCTATCTGGAAGAAAGTGAAATGCCGAAAGAGTGGTATAATGTCCGGGCGGATATGAAAAACAAGCCCGCACCTCTCTTAAATCCCGCTACTCTGAAGCCTATGACAGCAGATGAACTGGGGGCTGTTTTCTGTGAGGAACTGGTAAAGCAGGAGCTGGATAATGACAACAGATATATTGAAATTCCGGAGAAAATCCGTGACTTCTATAAGATGTACCGTCCCTCGCCGCTTGTGAGAGCTTACTGTCTGGAAGAGAAGCTTCAGACGCCGGCCAAGATCTACTATAAGTTTGAAGGAAATAACACATCCGGAAGTCATAAACTGAATTCCGCGATCGCGCAGGCGTACTATGCAAAAGAACAGGGGCTGAAAGGGGTAACGACCGAGACCGGTGCAGGCCAGTGGGGAACTGCCCTTTCTATGGCATGCGCTTACCTGGATCTGGACTGTAAAGTATATATGGTAAAATGCTCGTATGAACAGAAACCGTTCCGCCGGGAAGTAATGCGGACCTACGGCGCCAGCGTGACGCCATCTCCGTCCGATACAACGGAAGTGGGAAGAAAGATTTTGGCTGAACATCCGGGAACAACGGGAAGCCTTGGATGCGCGATTTCCGAAGCCGTGGAAGTGGCCACTCATACAGAAGGATACAGATATGTGCTTGGAAGTGTCCTGAACCAGGTCCTTCTGCATCAGTCTGTGATCGGTGTGGAAACGAAGACTGCCATGGATAAATATGGCATCAAACCGGACATTATTATCGGATGCGCAGGCGGAGGATCCAATCTGGGCGGCCTGATTTCTCCGTTTATGGGAGAAAAGCTGCGCGGAGAAGCGGATTATCACTTTATTGCTGTGGAACCGGCGTCCTGCCCCAGCCTGACAAGAGGTGTGTATGCCTATGATTTCTGTGACACCGGAATGGTATGCCCACTTGCCAAGATGTACACTCTGGGAAGCGGATTTATTCCGTCCGCAAATCATGCAGGCGGCCTGCGCTATCACGGCATGAGCTCAGTTCTGTCCCAGCTTTACGATGACGGTTACATGGAGGCCCGCTCGGTAGAGCAGACAGCTGTATTCGAAGCGGCAGAGCAGTTCGCGAGAGTGGAGGGAATTCTGCCGGCTCCGGAGAGCAGCCATGCAATTCGTGTTGCTATTGACGAGGCCCTGAAATGTAAAGAGACGGGAGAGGAGAAGACGATTCTTTTTGGTCTTACAGGAACCGGATATTTCGATATGGTCGCATATGAGAAGTATAATAACGGAGAAATGACAGATTATATCCCGACAGATGAGGACCTGAAAGCCGGGTTTGACGGAATTCCGAGATTCCCGGGAAATATGGAATAACAGATTATTATAAAAACAGATGGTGGTGCTTGCCGGAATTATGAGGAATGGAACCCGGATCAGACAGAGACGGATCTGAAAACCTTCCAGAACATAATTCCGGCAATTTTTTTGAAGAGATATATTAGTTTTTTCCTCTTTTCTTAGAATAGTAGTGTTTGAAAACTACGGACGGCAGATTAAAATAATTGTAATAGATTATAAGGAGAAGGAGGAAAAAAAGTGAAAAGGAGCAGAAAGGCGGGATATAAAACCGTAGGAATAGCGTTATCAGCGCTATATTGACTCTGACCAGTCTGGTTACTGCAGAAAGTCCCAGGGCGGCTGCTGCGGCGGATCGTGCAGAGTCCGGCAGACTTCAGCTGACGGCATCCTACGATATGAGTCATGAGGGGGAGCGTCTGATCGATATTTCCGGATCAGGACATGATGCTGAGATTGTCGGGTTTACAGAGGAAGATTTCAGCCAGGATCCGAATGATATCCGGGACAGACTCCGGATAATGTGGAAATCAGTAACGCAGTGCCGCAGAACCTGATTTATGTAACTGCCGGCGAGGGAGAAAAAATAATTAACAGACTTTCCCGCGTCAGAAATACAGAAGTCGAAGATGTAGTCTGCAGTTACGGACAGGGAGAAGAAATTGATCTTTCAGATACAAGAGCAAAGGCGGTCTACAGTGATGGAAGTATCAGCTATAAACGGGTCGAATGGAACCAGGATCAGATCGAGGCAATTAATACAGGAATCCCGAGTACCTATACGGTTGACGGCACTGTGATCCGCAGTGAATATCCGTTTCCGATGATGTCATGCCGCGCAGATCCCAATATTGTTTACTATAATGGAATATATTATTTTATTGCAACGGATGACAAAAACGCTTTGCAGTATAATATATACATAAGAGGCGCAGATACGATAGAAGGGCTGGCTGATGAACAGCTGGTTCCCGGCAGCGATAAAGTGGATATAAATGACCATCTTCTGTGGGATGGGGAAAGCCGGCAGATCCAGGGAGACAATGGGCAATGGATTGAAAATCCTCATCAGGGGATCCACTGGGCACCGGAGCTTCACGTAATTAGTGGGAGATTATACTGCTTCTTTGCTATGCGTCCGCGCAACGATCTGGGAAGATATGAGCCTCAGTGCTATGTTTCGCGGCTTAAGGAAAACGGGAATCCCCTGGAAGCATCAGATTGGGAAGAGCCGATCCGTGTACAGAAAGCAGACGGTTCTCCGCTTTTAAATGAGGCAGATGGGATTACATTGGATATGACCTGGTTTGAAGTGGATGGGGTACCCTATGTATGCTGGTCGCAGCGGCTGTTTGCCAACGGAGAAAATCCCGGGCTGGTTATAGCAAAAGCGGATCCGGATGAGCCCTGGAAACTGGCGGGTGAACCGGTGCGAATCGCGGAGAATCGGTTCAGCTGGGAACGGGACGGCTGTAATGAGGGGCCTTATGTTATTGTAAATGAAGATACTGTTTATATGGTATTTTCGGCAAATGGAGTGGGTCCGCAGTATGCAACGGGGATTATGACAGCTCAGGCTGGCCATGATCTTACGGATCCGGATTCGTGGACAAAATCAAACTATCCCTGGATGCATAATGGGGTAATAGAAGGTCAGTATGGTCCGGGCCATAACTCGTTTTTCCAGGACGAATATGGCGACTGGTATAATGTTTATCACGCTACCAGTGCAAGCTGGGGCGGCGACAGAAGTTCAACTGTTGTTCCGCTTCATTTCCGGGCAGACGGAACTCCTGTGCTGGATATGAAGCCGGATGAAGAAATTGCTCCGGCTAACCGCAGTGTTCAGGCTGTAATAACGATCAATGAGACGGAAGCTGTCACCCTTATCGGTCTTAAGCTTGATCCTCCGGATAAGACAACGTATCAGCAGGGGGAAGCGCTGGATATATCAGGAATGTCTGTAACGGCTGTTTACAGCGACGGATCTGTGAAAACTCTGGAGGAAGGCATGTATATGGTGGAAAATTTTTCATCTGACGAGCCTGGGAAAATAGCTGTTATGGTTTCTTATACAGAGGGAGAAACAAAAGTGAGCGCAGATTTTACTGTTCTTATAAAAGAGGCGGAAGAAAAACCGGGAACAGGAGAAGAGCCGGGAACAGGAGAAGAGCCGGGAACGGGAGAAGAGCCGGGAACGGGAGAAGAGCCGGGGACGGGAGAAGAGCCGGGGACAGGAAAAGAGCCGGATGCCGGAACAGGGCCGGATACGGATGAATATCCGGAAAACAGAAATGATGGAATAAAAGGCGAGGGAGATATATCTTATGAAAGAGCCGCAGATACAGGTGATAATGCCGTACCGCTGCTTATGCTGGGAACCGCTGTACTGATCAGCGGCGGAATAATTATATGTCTCGGGAAAAAAAGATATAGATAATTTTTAGGCGGACGGCTTCGCTGAGCCGCCCGCCTGACCGATGCAGAAGGGCAAATCGGATCTGCG
>ERZ1643247.1149-NODE-1149-length-26365-cov-19.526986_pt1 | contig 26365 bp, 19 predicted proteins | sample MGYA00579264_ERZ1643247 | MGnify/ENA primary metagenome ERZ1643247 (study PRJEB29033, sample SAMEA4952262) | chicken gut metagenome | biome: Broiler Chicken; feature: Gastrointestinal Tract; material: Caecum | place: Ireland | collected 2018 | study: Broiler... | reverse complement strand
CGAAAATACTTGCCTGGAGACGGGCCGGAAAGATAGGTAGTGCCAACACAAAAGGTCTGATTTCAAATCGGACCTTTACATGCCTCCTTAGCTCAGTCGGTAGAGCATGCGGCTGTTAACCGCAGGGTCGTTGGTTCGAGTCCAACAGGTGGCGCCAAAACGCGGCTTGCCGCCAAGTTGTTTGACGGCAAGCCACGTTCTTTCCGAACGTAACGTGTGACGGCTTATGGGCCTTTAGCTCAGTTGGTTAGAGCAGCCGGCTCATAACCGGCCGGTCCACGGTTCGAGCCCGTGAAGGCCCACCAATGTAGGGGTATAGCTCAGCAGGTAGAGCAGCGGTCTCCAAAACCGCGTGCCGAGGGTTCGATTCCTTCTGCCCCTGCCAGAGTATTACAGAGCAATCTGTTTTCATAGTTACTTGTTTTAAATGGCTCGGTAGTTCAGTTGGTTAGAACGCCGGCCTGTCACGCCGGAGGTCGAGGGTTCAAGTCCCTTCCGAGTCGCCATTTAAATGTTCCAGCCGCTTGGCTGTTTGGATAAGCCACCGGGGCTTTGCCCCGGGCCAGGAAAATTCCAGGCTTGGCCTGTTCCAAATAGTTCCCTTATGGGAACGTATTTGCTGCTATAGCTCAGTCGGTAGAGCGCATCCTTGGTAAGGATGAGGTCCCCAGTTCAAATCTGGGTAGCAGCTCCAAAAATCCCCGAAAACTTCGGTTTTTGGGGATTTTTTGTTGCAAAAAGTTTCTTTGTGGGTTGGCCAAAAATTTCTGACCCACACCGTGACCCACACGCGGAAATGAGACAACGGAACCAATGGACACAAGAGTGCCGGACAGGAAGAAGGGCTTCCTGTCCGGCGTATTTTTCTTTCTGTCCTTACAGGACCTGTTCCATAAAACTGCCCATGGCGGCGGCTGCCTCGTCCTGTTTCTGGCGAGTGGCGTGGGTGTAGGTCCGCAGGGTGAAACCGGCGTCGAAGTGGCCCAGCATAGAGGAGACAGTCTTTACGTCCACTCCGTTCTGTAGAGCGGTGGTGGCAAAGGTATGGCGGAGATCATGAAATCTGAGATGCTCCAACCCGGCGTCCTTCAGAATCTTCTTGTGGAGGTTCACCACGCTGTCCGGATGGTACATCTCTCCGGTGAGGGGCGAGGGGAACATGTAGGGGCTGTCCGGGTGCTTGGCGTGCTCCTGGATCAGTAAGTCCACCGTGGTCTGCGGGATGGACACCAGCCGCACGGAGTTCTCTGTCTTAGGCCGGGTCAGTTCCAGGGAGCCGTCCGGGTTGCGGACGTACTGTTTGCTCACGAAGATTGTCCTCTGCTGAATATCAAGGTCATCCCATCGCAGAGCTACCAGTTCTCCCTTCCGCAGACCGCAGACCAGCTCCAGGTAGAACATGGGGAGCAGTCCTCTGGCCTCCGCCGCGTCCAAATAGGCCTTCATATGCTCTGGGGGAAGGATTTTCATCTCCAGCTTCCGGGGCTTGGGTACGACGCAGTCCTCGCAGGGATTGCGGGGGATGAGCCGTTCCTTCACCGCACGGTCCAGGGCACAGTGGAGCATCAGGTGGACACTGTGGACGGTGGTGGAGCTCAGTCCCTTGTCCTGGTTCTTTCCGACATGTATTCTGCCGCTCTCCAATAACTCTTTGTAGAGCTTTTGCAGGTGCCGAGTGGTTAGTTTCTTTAGCTTGATGTTTCCGATGCGGGGGATTGTATAGGTCTCGATAATTAACTCATATCGGTTAGCTGTGGCGGTGCGAACATTGGGCTTGGCGTAGAGTTCATACCAGGTGCGCAGCCAGGTGGCCACGGTATACTCATCTGCCGCCCTGCTGACATCCAAACCGTTGGTTTCTTCGAGAGCTTTTTTGAGTTTTTCCTTGACCTCTGCCTGGGTCTTGCCCAGCACATTTTTGATGAGCCGTTTGCCATTTTTGGAGTCGTACCCGGCGGTGTACCGGCCCTCCCAGCGGCCATCTTTTCGCTTACGGATGTTACCTTCGCCGTTGGCCCGCTTTTTTGCCATGGTAGGAACCTCCCTCCTCTTGTGTCATAGTCAGATTTCCGTTGTCCTCGTCCAGGGCTTCGATTGTCATCCGCATCCCCAGGCGAAATCCCAGGACAAAATTTTCCAGGGCCATTGTGCTGCTGATTTCGTTCTCCGCGTTGAGGAGCCGCAGGAGCAGGGTTTTCTCCTCTCCCTCCAGTCGGTTGGCGAGCTTTTCCTCGCACTGTTCTGCCTGGTCCATAGCGTCTGCCAGGACGGAGCCTGGTGTGATGTCTTGTTCGTTGGGGGTAATTTTCCCGAAGTATAGATCTTCCAGTGTGTCTCTCATGTGTGCCGCCTCCTTTGCAACGACACACAATACCACAGAAAACAGAAATAGCCAGGGGTGCGGCGCAGAGTTATCAAACTGTTATCATTTTGCTGCCACTATTTCCGCCGTATTCATTGTTTACGGCATCGCAATTCCCGCCAGCCAGCAGACCCTTTCTGGTCGGAAGGGTCTTTATTGTTTTATGCGCCGTAATTTTTGAGGGGGGCGCAAGGAGGAAATTTCTCTTTGATTTATGCGTATCATTTTTTGGACCGCCTGGTTAACGATCCCCCCAGCACTTAGGATTTCCAGAATGCTGGGGGGAAGTCGTTCAGTTCATTTTCTGTCCTTCCTCGTGATCGTCCGCCTTGTGCCCCATGGCAATCTTCTTTGCCTGCTCTTTGGCCAGCGCTTTTCGGTCTCCACGACTGTGCCGGGTCGTTGCGTCTATTACGTCGCTGTCCGGCTGCTGTTCCAATCTGGCCAGCAACCGAATAATGTCTTCTGTTATCCCAGAATCCTCCACACCAGAATGCTGGCCGCCGTCGCTCCCGCCACGGAGCACATGATCGTAGTGGCTGCCCAGCGCCGGAAGGATGTCTGCAGTTCTTCTCCATCTCTCCGGAGCCGTTCTATCACTGTGGAGAGCTGCCTCATAAATTCGTCTCTCTGCTTCCCAGCCTGTCTGTTCTCCTCCTGAATCCCACGCTGGACTTTCTCCAGGTCCTGACACATCCCTTGGTGGAGATCCTTCGTCTGGTTCAGCCATCGGGCCAGTAGGTCTGCTGTGGCCAGAGGCTCCAGACTCTTTTTGGTAGCCAGGGAATCCATCTCGCTCCGGATGTTCTCCTGGAGGGCCAGGGTGCTCCGCAGGACTTGTTCCAGCCGCTCTACGGTCTGGAGCGGCATGGTGTAGAGGATGTTGGCCTGCTGGTTTATCAAGGTCGGCATTGTGGGTGAGTTCTTCTGTCTCTGTTTCAGAGTGTCCAGCGAACTGTTGTGCTGCTCGCCGCCGGATTCGGAATTCATGCTCCATCTGCTCCTTTCTGAATTTCAGCTCGTGCAGTTTGTCGTCTCTGCACTTCTTTCCCGTGGGCGTGGTATAGGTGATACTCTTTCGACCCTCTTCCCAGCGCACCTGATAGCCCTGTTGGTTCATTTCACGCAGGAACTCCTCACACGTCCCGGCGCGTTTCATGGCTTCCTCGATTGTGATGATCAGCTGGAACTTCCAGCTGTCGCCTCGATTGGCCGCCCGGTATTCTCCGGCCCGCAAACCCTGGGTGCGCCGATCCTGCTGGTATGGTTTTAGGGTGGTCAGGCCATGTTCCATGCAGATCTGGTCACTGACCTTCCGCATTTGCTCCAGGGTGTTGGGGGTGAAGTGCAGCTTTTTTCCGGTGTCCGGGTGGACCGAGTTGACGATCAGGTGGGAGTGCAGGTGCTCCGCGTCGATGTGTGTGGCCACCAGAACCTCGCAGCCTGGGAAGAACCGCTCCGCCAGTTCTTGAGCGATTTTGTGCGCTTCCGCAGGCGTGACTTCCTCTTTGGGGGAGAAGGACTGGACATACTGGTAGAAGAAGGTTCCGTTGGCCTTTCCGTAGAGGTTCTTGGTCGCCATGAAACTCTTTTGTGCCAGCTCCGGCGTGCAGTTGATACCGGAGAGATAGCGGCGGCCGGTTTCGTCCATCGTCTTTTTCTCCTGTGACACATAGCGGATCACCCGCCCCATGGCGCCCGCCGTCTGCTTCTGCTCCTTAATGTAGCTGCAAGTCGCCAGAGGAGATCACCTGCCCTTTCTCTGTGAGTAGACCGTTCAGCGCCTCATAGGTCCTGCCCAGCGCATCCGTCAGTTCCTTTAGGTACACCGTCTGGATATGACCTGTGTGGGCCAGGACGGTGAGCTGGTTCAGGTTTCTTCCCCAGGCGCGCAGCTCCGTCAGGATGGGCTTGAGTTCGTGGATCACAAGGATCGGTTGTTCCAGTGCGGCTCGGAGCAGGTACTCCTGCTGGCTCAGACCGGACTGGCGCACCTTCTCCCGGAGCTTCTTTGCCTCTGCCGGAGTGACCCGGAAGGCGATCACCTGGTTTCTGGTTCGGACTGCCATGTTCCATCACCTCCGCATAAAAATTTGGTATGCTGCCGCTCCCTCTCCGGGAACGACAACATACCAAAAATTTTTGTGGATAGCCATACCAAACGGGCAGAGTTATCAGAAAGTTATCAATTGGCCCCGCAGGGCAGAAAAAGTGGGTGCGGGCTTCTGCCCGCAAAAAGGCGTTTGGCGGCCGCTTTCGGCAAGCCAAACGCTCTGCTTGCCCCACCCGAGGGTGGGTAAAATCGCCCTCCTCAACCTGTTGCTGGTGACGGCCACAGGTGCCCCTCCGCACGGCGGGGAGATGAGGCAATTTATTTTTCCTGCTTGTTCTTTCGTCCCCCGTAAAGAGCCCAGGATGGGGAAAGCCCTCTCTCCAAAGAGGGGGAACAGCGCCCCAAATCCGGCCACTATCCGCCGGGAGGGACAGGGACTCTGCCCCTCCCGTGATCGGGGCACACAGCGGCCCACAGGCGGTCATGCGGGGCTTTCCTGCCCTCGCAGGAGATTCGCCACACGCTGGCGCTCCGCGGTCAACTCCAATTCCTCCAGTTGGCGGTCGTAGTGCTGGTCAATCACCTCTCCGATAGGCCGGAGAGTAAACAGCAGATTTCCGTTGCGCCTGCCGCTGGACTTGGTAATGACCTCGGTGGGTTCGGTGGTGATGAGACCACGCTCCTCCAGTTGACGGATGTACTTGCGGACAGTATTTTCACTCATGCCCACTGCTTCGCCGATGGTTTTGATGCTGGGCCAGCACTGATGCGTCTTTCGATTTTCGCACCGTTTCAGGAAACTGTACACCGCCAGCTCGCCATAGTCCAGTCCCAGCTGGAACAACTCGTTGGGCAGAAAGAAACCGTCCCGATAATTTCCGTACTTCATGTGCCGCCCCCCGTGTGTTCCTTCACCCATTGGATGAACTGTTTTTGGGCACCACCATCCGGTTGCCGATGCGCAGTACCGGGAAGCCCGGCTCGTGCATCAGCTCATACCCGGACGATGGAGATACGCCCAGGACTTTTGCCACTGTCTCTGAGTTGAGAAACAGCGGCAGTTCTTCATAGTTTTTATAGTCCGATTCCTTCGTGCTCAACACCTCCCACGATTTGAAGAGCAAAATTCCCTCATCTGATACAGGCATTGAAGAGAGGCTTTCACAAGTAACGGTTCCGCGTAAGACGCGATACGCACGGATGAGATTCGCGCAGATGAAAAATTTTTGACACAGAAGAAGACCAGGCTGATTTCGGCCTGGTCTTTTTTGCTTATGTGGTGCGGATCATGAGTTACTGAGGGAACGGCTCCGTGGTGCACAGCAAGGATCTCCCACGGTAGAATAAGGACATCTTTACATATAGGAGGTTTTTTGTGTATGAGCATCACCCGTCAACAGATCCAGGCATTCGCCGCGCACCTGCGCCAAGCGGAGCGCAGTTCCGGCACGATTGAGAACTACCTGCGCCACGTGCGCGCCTTTGCTGCATGGTTGGGCGATATGCCAGTGTCAAAAGATGCCGCCGCCGGCTGGAAAGCGCATCTGGTGTCCGAGGGATACAGCCCCAATACCATCAACGCCATGCTGGGCGGGCTGAACCGCTTTCTTGCTTTCGTAGGCTGGCAGGAGTGTCAGGTGAAGGCCCTGCGCCTCCAGCGGCGCTTGTTCCGGGATGACAGCAAGGAACTGACCCGTGCCGAGTACGACCGCCTGATTGCCGCCGCCCATGCCATGGGCCGGGAGCGGCTGGCACTGCTCATGGAGACCATCTGCGCCACCGGCATCCGCGTCAGCGAGGTGCAGTATCTCACCGTGGAGGCTGTGGAGCGCGGCAAAGCAGAAATCTCCCTCAAAGGCAAGATCCGCACCATCCTGATCCCCGGCAAGCTGCGAAAGAAGTTGCTGAAATTCGCCCATAAAAACAAAACCGCCTCCGGCGAAATCTTTCTCACCAGAAACGGAAAAGGGATGTCCAGAAAGCAGATCTGGGCGGAGATGAAAGCCATCTGCAAAGCGGCGGGCGTGGAGGCCAGTAAAGTATTTCCCCACAACCTGCGCCACCTGTTCGCACGGACGTTTTACAAGGTCTGCCGGGACGTGGCGAAGCTGGCCGATGTGCTGGGCCACAGCAGCATCGAAACCACCCGCATCTACCTCATCTCCACCGGGGCCGAACACGCAAAAGAGCTGGAACGGCTGGGCCTGGTGGGATAGGACAAACTTTACAATTTGTTGTGTGCGCCACGCAGGCCGGAGTGGGACAAACTTTACAAAAAGTCCCGATCCGGCAGAAAACCAACCGGCAGAGTACATACTTAACGAGGCTATTCTATCATGAAATCCATTGGAACGCAAGCAGTCAGCCGGGTTTGGGCATGGCAAAACAGGCCAAACAGGTGAAATTTTTGTTTGGCCTTGGTTCATGCGCCCATTTTTACTGCCCCATGCGCTATGTGGGGCGAGTTCCTACTGTCTGTTCCCTTTTCTCACCAGGTCAAACTGGCCTTTGGAGAACAATATGTAAAGTTTGTCACTGGCAGAGCGAGGGACGGAGGTGATCCACATGATACAGACGGCAGAAGAATATCCCTTTCCCGGTCGTACCGGGCCGAATGGTCCCTGCCTCAGATGGGAGCAGGCAGACGATTATCTGGAACATCTGCAAAAACGGGGTCGTACACCGGAAACCATTCAGACGTACCGGAGAAATCTGCTGTTGCTTTTCGAGGCATTACCAAAAAGCAGGCAACTTGACCGCAGGACACTAGCGCGCTGGCGGGACGCAATGCTGGAACAGGGATACACCCCTCGGACAGTCAATGTGCGGCTTGCCTCTGCAAATGGCTTTTTGGATTATCTCGGCCTGCGGGACTACCAACTCCCCATGCAGTTGAAACCGGCGGAGGATGATATACAGCCGGAGCTGACCCGTAATGAATACCTACGCCTGCTTTCCACGGCGCGGACGCTGGATAAGGAGCGGATCTACTTCTTGGTAAAGGTCTTTGCCGTTCTGGGGCTGACTGTACATGATCTGCCGAAACTCACAGCGGAGGCCGTTGAAAAAGGGGTGTTTACGACCAGCGCCAACCGTTCCCGGCAAATGTTCCGCGTCCCGAATTGTCTGCAAGCGGAACTGCTGGGCTACCTTCAGCGGGAGGGGATACGGAGCGGGCCGGTGTTCTGTACACGGAATGGGAAACCCATCTGCCGTGCGGCGGTGACGGCCTGTATCCAGCAGTTATCCAGAGATGCGCGGGTAGCGCAGGAGAAGTGCAACCCCCGCTGCCTGCGGAAACTGTGCCAATCCACCCGGGCGGGCGTACAGCAAAGTATCTCCCTGCTGGTGGAGCAGGCGCTGGATCGGCTGCTGGAGCAGGAACAGCTTACAATTGGGTGGGAGGAGGTGAACGGCCATGGGTAGAAATAACGCATTGACCCTGCCTCTTCTGGAGTATCTGTCGCACCGGGCTGGATGCGCCTACCTGTCCGACCTGCGATACATCAGCGGATGGCGGAGGGCGCGGCTGGCCCGGGTGCTGGAGGAAATCCCAGCGGAGACGGCAGATCTCCGCACCTGGAACGACGCCCTGGACTATCTGGCGCAGGCAGAGCCGGAGCAGACGGCGGAGGACGCCAGAGCGCGGCTGATTGCCGCGCTCACATAAGACCAAGTAAAAGCAAAGGAGAACAAGCCATGAAACAACGATTGAGACGGCCATTGGCTATGCTGCTGACCGTCGTGATGCTGCTGGGACTGCTGCCCACGGCGGCCTTTGCGGTGGAAGGCGAGGACAATAAAACCGCGCTGACCACCCTGACCCTGACACAATCAGACGGAACGCAGGTGGCAAACCTGTTAGACGGCGCGGGAACAGAGCTCATTCCGCTGGACGGCTTTACGGCCTATACCCTGAATATTGGGGCGGTGTTGAACGTGGACAGTGGGGCCGCTAAGACATTGACGATCAAACTCCCCAAAGGGATGCAGTTTGTGAACATGGATGAGGATGCGCTCAAAGAGAACAACAGCGCCATTGCGGGCGTTAGTTGGGTGAAGGGCGAGAACATCTATGGGGGCGAATACAAGCCGAACAACGGTACGGTGACGATCACGTTTTCCTCCGGGGCGGCGGCAGCAAATTTTGGCCTGTCTGTTCAACCGGATATGGCGTTTTTCCCGATGGAGAAAAAAGATAGTGGCATGGAAGTCCAGGACGCCATCTCCGTCACATTGGCCGAGGGAGAAGTGCAGAAAAGCACTGTGAACAAGGCAGTTCTGGTGACTGCCACACGTAATTTTAACGATTTGGGTATCGTTAATGTAGAATTACCAAAACAGAATGTAGCGGCTGGCAGCGACGTTGATCTGGGGACTGCAAATGTCCTCTTTGGCTTTTTTTCGTCCGGTCAAACACAGACCAAACGGCTGATTGATGAGGTCAAGGTCACTCTCTCTGTGCCGACAGGAATCAAATTCAAATCCTCCGCATTTGGGGAGCCTGAGATTGGAACAGGTCAAGATGATAGACCAACCTGGACGTTTACTGTCAACAATCAATATGCCACATCCCTAAATCTCCAATTAAATGTAGAAATACCAGAAAAAGCATCAATTGATGACACTTATGAAATCAAGCTGATTGAGATTTCCGTAAAGGGTTATGAACAAACGAACCCATATGCCAAAACATACAAAAACATCACGATTTGGACATTGAAGGTTGTCAATCCAAACGATGTGCTGCTGGGCGTTACCCCATTGCCTGCCACGAACGTCTATAATTTCACCCAAAATGGAAACGACTCCTATTCGTTCAGCGACTACAACACCCTGCTGGCCAGCGCCAAAATCACCAATGACGGCCTTGCCGCCATTAAAGATGACCTGATTTATGAGGCGGTGTTTGACCAGACCATCCAGTTTGTCACCGCCGTGGGTATCCCGTGTGACTGGAGCGATTCGGACACAGATAACGACGGCCTGCCCACCCGAATCACCGTGACCGACAGCAATAAAAAGGAGCATGTTCTGGAAAGTGCCGACGCAATCCGTAAGGCGGCACGCCTGCCTTGTGCGGGCTATGGCTTTATTCTCCGCGCAGAGGATATTCCTGAGTTCCCGGAGGGCGTGAGCATCCAGTCCGTCAAGGTGGAACTGCCGGGCTTGCCCAAGGACTACCAGAGTACCGGCCAATTTCCCGTATTTGAGGAAAACAACCGCAACAATGCCTATGCCGGCGTCTGGGGACGCATCAGATCTGGTACTGGTGCCAACGCCACTGGCGAGAACCAATTCCGCATTTATGAGGCAGCGGATGAAACCTCCATGGTCTCCTGGACTGAGGTAACAACCACGGTCCAGGATACCGGCAAGATCACCGGCGCGGATACACTCGAGAATCGTCTGAGTGTTGGCGGTGAAACGGCGTCCACCGTCAGCTCCGGCGAAACGCTGCATGTAAAGCAGGAGATCAAGCCGTCAACTTACCATGAGGGTGATGGTAGGCCAAATGAAACCATCCTGCTGAATCCGGTCATCTATGTGGTGGAGCCGGTGGGCATGACCATTGCCAACGAAACATTCAGCACCGACGACGACACGACGGTTCCCACCTATACAAAAACGGACATCACAAATCAGGGATCCTTCGATGATAATTGGCCGGAGGGATATAAACTCTACCAGTACACATTTAACGATACCCTCCTGCTGGGCTGGTGGGACGGCGACTGGAACAGCACCGCCCTGACAATGGAGTTTGATTACCAGATCTCCCGCACAGCCAAGCCCGCCACCTACAATGTCTGGGACTTGATCTTCTACAAGTCGGATCTGGACATGGAGTTTATGCGCAACAGGAAAGAGGACACCTATGGCCTGAACGGTGGCAAACCGATGGGCCGGGTCAACTCCAAGACCTTTACGGTCAATACCAGAAACGTATTTGACATCGCCGCCCAGATCAAGATCGAGGGTGAGAAAGACTGGTACGAATATAAGCCCGACAGCCCCGACACGACCACGGCGGTTTTCACCTCCGGGGCCACCGCGAAGATTAAGATCAGCCTTATGAACAACACCGCGGGCAATGCGGAAAATGTGGTCGTCTATATCCCGGTTCCCAAGGAAGACTTGTGTTTGGGCGACGCTTTCGGCCTGACGGGAACAAACCAGTTCGATATGTACGCGGCGGGCGTGGAGGGCAACCTGCCTGCCGGGTGGAAGGTGCAGTATGGCAAGGCCACCGGCATCTTTAACGGGAATAATGCGGACGATCTGCAACTGGCGGAAGGCCCTTCCTGGGCGGATGACCCGACCAACGACCACAATATCATCAAACTCACGCTGTCCGAGGGCAGTACGATGGAACCCGGCGAAAGGGCGGACATTATCCTGAAATTCACCGCAACAGAAACTGCCGCTCAGACCAATCGAACGAATATCTTCAAAAGCTGGTATCAGTACACAGCAGGCAGCGCCAGTTCCTCCGCCACGATGGTAACGCCCAAAGATGCGAAAAATAACTTCGCCTGCCGCCTGCAAAATGGCAAGCTCTCCGGCACCATCTACATAGACAGCAACGGCAACGGCCGGATGGATACGGACGAAAACGGCCGGGACGGCGTTACCGTGGAGATCACCACAGGCTCCAGCGGACAGAAGACAAAGACCATTACCGCCGACGGCGGCAAGTATTCCTTTAACTCTCTCCCCAGCAATGAGAAAATCACTGTCACGATCATCAATCCCGGCAGTCCAGACGCATCGGCTGCAAATCCCTATCGGTTCAGCGAGTATGTAAAATCCGAGGAATTGACCATTGGCACCGATGTGAGGGCAAGCGAGAACGGCCAGAGGGCCACCGCCACGCTGGCAACCCTCGGCGACAGCGGCGCGGCCACTGTCAATGCGGGCCTGACCGTCCCTGTGATGGTGACGCTCTCCGGCGGTGGGAAAGGCTCTGTGACCCCTGGCTCAGTCAAGGTTTTCGCCGGGGAAACCATTGCGGACGGCCTGGGCAAGAACGTCACCATCACCGTGATAGCGAACGAAGGCTGGGAGTTTGCCGGCACATGGCTCAAGGGCGAGGAAACCGAAAATACAATTTCAGACAGCGCTCTGAAAAGCCAAAAGGTATCCGGCCCCGTGACCTACACGGCGCAGTTTGTGGCCGTGCCTGTCGGTACGATCACGGGCAACACGAATATTACGCTGAAAACGCCGGTTGATAGTAACACCAACTCCACCACGCTGACGGTCAGTTTGAGAAACCAGGATGATTTGACCGACGAGATTACCCATCAGTGGCAGAAGTTCAATGGCTCCGACTGGAAAGATGTAATCGGCGCGACCGGGGAAAGCCTGTCCCTGACCGGCCTGAAGATAACCGACAACGGCGCGAAGTACCAGTGCGTTGTCACCAGCGGCGGCAGCAGAGCCACCATTGGCCCCGTCACCCTGTCTGTCCAGAAGGGCGATCAGAAAGCGCCCAATGTGAGTTATACCAACCCCAGTACCATCGGCGGCACCGGTTCTATCGGCGTGACTGCGCCAAAACTGACCACCGCGATGGAGGTCAGCAAAGACGGGACGCAATATACACCGGTTACTGCCGAACAGGTCGCAAGCGGCATTACGGACATCCCTTCGGGTACGACCTACTACATCCGCTATGCCAAAACTGAGTACCTGAACGAAAGCCCGGCGCAGACCATCCCGATTGGAGCCTTTACTCCCAACAAGGAACCCACGCCCGAGGGCACCTTCGAGGCGTCTACCATGACCCTCTCCGGCGTGAAGAGCGGGCAGGAGTACCGTATCAACAACAGCGAGACATGGACTAAAATTACCGGCCCCACCGTCGATCTGAGCGATGCAGGGCTGAAAGATGGCGATACCATCCAGATCTACAAGCCCGGCAACGGCACGACTACTACAACCTCCGATACGCAGACCATCCGCCTGACCCAGGCGGCCAAGCCCACCGGGACGGCCACGGATGAAACCAGCTATCAGGGCAAGAATGGCAGCATTACCATCACAAACTACGACAGCAACTATACCTATCAGATTTCCAGCAACGGCGGCACCGATTGGAAGGGCGCCAAGGTAGGCGAAAGCGGCGTGATTTCCAATCTCGCCCCCGGCGATTATGTGATCCGTGTCAAGGGCGCCGGCAACATGCTGGCCTCCGAGCCGTCCAACACGCTGACGGTTGATCCCTGTGTGCCGAGCAGCGAGGCCAAAATCACTTCGTTCGAGGTAACGGTGGGCGGAACGAAATACACCGGAACCATCAACCAGCAGGCCGGAACGATCACCGTCACCCTGCCCGCTGGAACCGAATCCTCTGTCCTGAGCAACCTGACGCCCGTTATTAAGTATACGGGCCAGAGCCTCACTCCCGCCAGCGGAGAGGAACAGGACTTCTCCAATAGCGGCGTAACCTACACGGTCAAGGCGGAGAATGGCACGGAAAAGGCTTACACGGCCACCATCACCATCGCCGAGCCTAACACCTACACCATCACCGTGGCTGGCATGGATAATGGTAGTATCACGCCCTCGCCCGCTGGCCCTGTTGCCGCAGGCACCGAGGTCGAGCTGACCATCGCCCCGGCCAAGGGCTACCAACCGAAAGAAGGCTCTTTGACTGTTATCGGGCCAGAATCCCAGGTGGTCACTGTCAGCGGCAATCAATTCACCATGCCTGCCCACAATGTCACCGTGTCGGCGGAGTTTGAGGCCATCGAGTACAGCATCACCTACAATCTGAATGGCGGCACGAATGATGCCTACAACCCCTCTACCTACACCGTGGAGGATACTATCACCCTGTCTGAGCCGACTAAGGACGGTTTCACCTTCCAGGGCTGGACGTGGGACGACCAGAAAACGCCGCAGCAGACTGTCACGATAGAGAAAGGAACCACCGGCGACCTGACCTTTACCGCCAACTGGAAGGAAGAGGACACGCCCACACCGCCTGAAAATAATTACACCGTGACCGTAGTGGACAGCCATGCAGACAACAGCGGTGCGGGTGATTATGCCGAGGGAGCCACGGTCACCATCCATGCGGGCGAGTACGAGGGCTACACCTTTGCCGGTTGGAATGTGACCTCCGGCAATGTGACCCTGGCAAGTAACAGCAGTGCTACAACCACGTTCACCATGCCCGCTGCAAATGTCACCGTTACGGCGAACTGGACGAAAGATGAGGAACCCGAGCCGACTCCCACCGGCTCCGTCACCGTCACCCCTGCCGACATCATCATCTACATGGGCGGCAAGGACGGCTACGAGGGTACAGTGAATGACAAGGGCGATATTGTGGGTAGCAAATCCCTCCCGGAACCAGGCTTTGTCTTTGACCTGCCGGACGACCTGGAAAGTGCCCTGGCCGCAGCTGGTAAGGACATTACCGACGTGAAATTCCAGAATGAGGATGGCACCAAGACCTGGATAGTCCAGTTGTATCAGGGCCTGGACGAGAGCGCAGCGAACAAACTCTACACTATCGTTCCGACGTATGAGGACCACGACCCGGTCCGCGTGGTGTTCACCGACGGCGGCAAGACCATAGTAAGCGACAATTTTACCGTTGGGTTGGAGCTCAACAAGACCTTTGGCATGAAGCTCTACACCGAGCCCGCTGGCGAAATAATCGCGACATACGAGGGCAAAACCTATTCCGTAGTCACCGGCTCCGGCAAGCTCACCGTTCGCGGTACAACCAGCGAAGTTGAGATTGTCACGGTGGATACCGAGGCACCGGACAGAGGCGTCGGCGTTGTGGCCGAAGCGGGTACCACCTACACCATCAACGGCAGCGAGGTACAGGTGGGCGCGGACGCTCAGGTGTCCCTGCTCTTTGACGAGATTATTAACAATCAGGGCAACGACCGAACCCAGCAGTTGGAAACTGCGGCCCTCAGTAAACTGGGGCAGCCCGCTGACGGCTATCAGTATGCCTATGAGTTCAAGTATCTGGATCTGGTAGATGCCAGCAATGGCAACGCCTGGGTGGCTGCCAGCAAAGATGTAACCATTTACTGGCCGCTGCCCGCGGACGCGGATCCCGGTTCCCTGAAGGTCCTGCACTTTGCCGGCCTGCACCGCAGCGATGAAAACGGCGGCACTCCCGACGTGAACGACGCCAATGTAACTCAGGTCAAGGATGTGCGTATTGTAAACGGCTACGTGGTCTTTGAGGTGGGTTCCGCGGGTTTCTCCCCCTTTGCCCTGGTGTGGGAGGAGGAGATCCCCGAGAACACCTTTATCATCACGGCCTCCGCCGGTTCCGGCGGCTCCATCAGCCCCAGCGGATCAGTCCAAGTCACCGCAGGCGGCAGCCAAACCTTCTACATTACGTCCGACCGTGGTTACCACATCGCGGATATTCTGGTTAACGGAACAAGTGTGGGCGCGGTGAGCAGCTACACATTCCAGAATGTTCAGGAAAATCAGACGATCACCGCTATCTTCGCCCGTGACGAAAACTGGGGCGGGGATACTGGAAACGATGGGAACGACGATGACGATGACAGCTACACCCTGTACTACCACTCCAATTTTGGCCGGGACAAAACTTTCTATCAGACCGATGACCAGCGGATCATGGTAGTGCGGGACTATGAGGACATGAGCCGTCTGCCCGACAGGGAGGATTACGTTTTCCTGGGTTGGAATACCCGAGCTGACGGCAGCGGTGAGGACTATGCACCCGGAGACAAGTTCCGTGTGAAGGGCTCCGCGGATCACCTCTACGCCATGTGGGAGCAGACGATGCCCGACCTCTTGGACACCGGCGTGTCCCGCTGGCTGAACACAGAGGATCATGGGGCCTATCTCAGCGGTTACGGCGGCGGCCTGTTCGGAGCGGACAACAGCATGACCCGAGCGGAGGTAGCCCAGATGTTCTACGCTCTGCTGAAGGACAAGAACGTGACCATCACCAAGACCTTCTACGACGTGCCGGCGGATGCCTGGTACGCCACGGCGGTGAACACCCTGGCATCTTTGGGCATGGTGTCCGGCGGCACGGATGGGAATTACCGCCCTAACGATCCCATTACCCGGGCGGAGTTCTGCGTCATCGCCCTGGCCTTCGCCTATGAGCCGGAGAACGCCCGGTGCAATTTCACCGACGTGACCCTCAGCGACTGGTTTTATCCCTATGTGGCTCAGGCGGCCAGCTACGGCTGGATCGGCGGCTATACCGACGGGAGCTTTGGCCCCAACGACTCCATCACCCGAGCCCAAGTGACCACCATTGTGAACAACATGCTGGGCCGCAGCGCGGATGTGGACTATGTGAATCGACACACGGAGGAACTGAACCGGTTCACCGATGTGCCCAGCACTCACTGGGCCTATTACCAGATCGTGGAGGCCACCAACGCCCACGACTACGACCACGTCAAGGGCCAGGAGAATTGGAACCGGCTCCACAGGTAGCCGACTGGGAAAAATCTGTTTCCTAAAGCAAGCCCAAGGGGGCACCGGGGCATGCACTGCATACCGGCAGTTTCTCCCCATGACCGCGAAGTGAGGGATTTATGAACGCTTCGGAGCAGTGCATGTCCAACGAAAAGAGGCGCGAACAGCCAACTGGCTGTTCGTGCCTCTTTTTTCCTCTGATGTTTTGCTCAAGGCCCCCCGATTAAAAGCCTGGGGAAAAACGCCGGCGAGATTATCTCGTCCTGATAGCAAGACACGGCCTTTTCCGAACAGAGAGAGAAAATTATCCCTCTTTGGCGGGCAATGGCGCCTGATACGAGCTCCTCCCGTATTTTGCTGGTTTCCATCGCAGACCAACGAAAATACGAAGGGGGATCATCTTATGCTGCGATATAACAGATACTATCCAAATTATGAGCAGATCTATTCCAGCGTGGAGGTCAAGCCGGAGGTTATGCGTGTACTTAGATCCAGCGACCGCAAGATGCGGTATATGGAGCAACAGCTCAAGGCCAGTCGCTTTGTGGTGGATCAGAAGAGTGGGATCGCTCAGTTCTTTCCAGGCCGGGAAAGCTCACTGGAATACATGGCAGAGGAGAACCACCAACCGTTTGTAGATGAACGCCCAGGTCCCGAGGAACAGTTTCTGCACTCAGAGCGGCTCCGCCAGCTGTGGATCACACTGGAAGGGCTGACAGACGCAGAACGTAAATTGATCCATGCCCTTTATTTTGAACAGATGTCAGAACGGCAATTCTCACAGATAGTAGGTGTCTCACAGCAAGCAATCAACTACCGCAAGCGGAAAATTCTTTCTAAATTAAGGAGGGTTTTGGAATTTTATTTTTCCCGTTTTTTCTTTCGTCCTTCGCAAAGAACCCAGTATGGGGGAAGGCCTCTCTCCAAAGAGGAGGGGAATAGCGGCCCAAATTCGGTTTGAAACCGCTGGGAGGGGCAGGGACTCTGCCCCTCATGCAATCGGGCCACACGGCGGGCTACAGGCGGTCACACAGGGCTTTCCTGCGTTCACAGAGGGATTGACCACACACTGGAACTCAGGCCCAGTAGGAACAGCTCATTTAAGCAGGAAGAAACAATTTCCATACTGGCTGTGCTCCCTGTACCGCATACGTTGCCTCTTGTGTGTTTCGTCACCTATTGGGGGATTGATCTTTGGAAACTACCATCTGGTTGCTGCAGTAACATTGTCTTTTAGGTGACAGACCGCATCTGCCGGAAGGCGGGAGTCTACTGCAAGGAGGCGCGGGAACAGGTCGGCCGGACACCGGCTCAGATCGAATATGACCGGGCTTACAACCGGCTGAAGCAGCGGAAGAACCGAAGGAAAATCACTCTGGATGAGTGGAACGCTGCCATGATCAGAGCCCAGGAGCTGTTGGAGCAGTCCAGTCAGGAAAAGCTGACGGATGAGAAGCTGAAACAGAAGATGAGCGAGCGATAAAATAGGTCGGCGGGAAAGTGTCCCGCCGGCAGAAGTTTTTATTATTTCACGGAGTAAAAATTACTTATACTTGAAAAAAGGTAAGGCGGATGATACACTAGTGCTGTCTTTATTTTAGCCTGGAAAGTTGGTGAATCACCGTTGACTCCATCTGATGTATTTGCAGGAGCGCTGCATTTAACGAATCAGCAGTTAGTACAAGAGCTCATCCTAGCCAGTGCTTCATTACATCTTGAACCAGGAGATTTATTGATCCGTGAGGGAGATAAACCTATTTTTGTCCCGTTTTTGTTGCAGGGAATTGTCCGCGGTTTTCTTTTCGATATAAATGGTCGCGAGATTACAGACTGCTTTGCAATACAGCCCGGCATCCCGGTTATGACGGCCGCTGACTTCCGGATGCCATCCCCTCTTTATCTAGAGGCTGCAGTTCCCTGTGATTTTTTGACCGTTCCCGTGACGGAAATTCAGCGCCTGCTGGGGCAGTATTCAGAGCTTCAGTCGCTCTATAACCAGCTTTTGGTGGACTCCTTTTCCATGCACTGGGAAATCAAGCTGACTTTATGCCGGAATACAGCTATGCAGAAATATCAGTGGTTTTTAAAAAAATACCCCGGCTTAATCAACCAGATCAGCCACAAATACATTGCATCTTTTTTGGGAATCACTCCAGTGACGCTCAGCCGCCTGCGCCATGCGCTCCATGAGCAAAATTAACTTGTATGATCTGTATCGGAACCCCAGTTAAGGGGTTCCGTTTTTTCTTGGCTGTTATCCTAGGATAATGCACATTTTTTCAATGTGAGCTATAATCGGGACAAACTGGAATAGTTTGTCCCGCACAGGTGTTTGCGGGATGAGTACGGTCAAAAACCAATTCCTGCGCAAGCAGATATGCAGCTTTCATAGGGAGGACGGAGTTTATATGAAAAAACGCATTCTGGCAAGTCTCTTGGCGCTGTGCATCATGGGCGGAATGCTGCCAACGGCATCCTTGGCAGCGGAACCTGGTATAACAACGCTGACAACAGAACAGAAATTGAACAAGGACGATGGGGAGCCCGCTAACCGTGCGCACTCTACACCTGCAAATGCAGGAGCAGAGAAAAATTCCTCAGAACCGGTATTGGCCGGTGCGGGGGAGGAGGAAACTCCGACCAGTGGCACTTGCGGAGAGAATTTGACGTGGGCGCTGGATTTAGAAACTGGGACGCTGACGATTAGTGGAGAGGGGGAGATGGAGAATTTTAGCTATGCCAACTTTTCTTCTTCGTCACCTTGGAGTGACTATGATGTTTCTATCAAATCTGTTGTAGTTGAGTCAGGTGTGAGTAATATTGGAGATTACGCTTTTTATAATTGCAAAAATATTACAAATATTGTTCTTCCGGATAGCATCATTACCATTGGAAGTTATGCATTTGGATTTTGTGATGGCCTAACAAGCATTACAATTCCTAACAACGTTACTACCATTGAAAGTAGAGCCTTTTATGATTGCAGCTTTTTGACAAGTATTTCAATTCCAAACAGTGTCACTAAAATTGAAAGTAGTGTATTTAGTCAGTGCGATAACTTGACAAGTATTACGCTTCCCAATAATATAGTCAGAATTGCTGATAGCACATTTTCAAATTGTACCAAATTAGAGAGCATCTCAATTCCAAGCAGTGTAACGAAGATTGGTAGTGATGCTTTTTCGGGATGTACAAATTTGATGAGTATCACTATTCCCGATGGCGTAACTAGTATTGGTGCTAGAGCATTTAGCGATTGTGACAGTTTGACGAGTATTAAAATTCCTCCTAATATAACTCAGATCCAGATATCTACATTTTGGAGTTGTGACAAGTTGGAGAATATATCGATTCCAAACGGCGTAGTTTCGATTGGAGATCAGTCATTTTGGAATTGTGATAGTTTAGCAAGCATTGAAATTCCAGACAGTGTAACTAGCTTGGGGAGCGGTGTATTTTATAGTTGTGATAATCTGGAAGATATCTATTATGCAGGTTCAAAAGAGGAATGGGATACTATTTCCGGTATAGAAGATACAGATTTTACAAACATTACTATACATTATAACTACACTGACTCAGGTGGTGGTACAACTACGCCCGACGGTAGAACTATTTCCGTCAAATATCTCACCAGCTGGGACGAAACCAGCAAGACAGCCGTGTTCTCTGACGACAGTTACATTCGTTACACTGCGTCGGCAGAGGCAGAGCTTCCTGCTAATGGCGTTGGTCAGCTTGTAAACCGCTATGTACTGGTAGAGTGTGCTCCGGATGAGAGCGATGTCAATAAGGGACAGCTGTTCCGACTCCAGGCTGTCAATTCTGCGCTTGGCAGCCTCACCGCAGGAACAGAAACCACAGTGACCATTGATGGCGTGGAATATCCGTGGGACTCTCAGACTGGTCCCATTGTCGCAGGTGAGCCCCTCCAGGTTCTGTATCACACAATCAATGGAGCATTAGCGGGGTATACGGTTTTGACAGAGAAGGTGGGGACTGCAGGCGATTGGAATGGTACTGACACGGTGAATATAGAAGGCGTTGACTTCCATACCAACTACATGACAGATCAGGAGTCCCTCGCAGCGATCAGCGAAATTGCTGATAAGGATCAAGCTGTTATCTATTATTTTGTGGGCGATGCGTTGCTGAAAGCCGAGGTTGGAGAGAAAGTCGACGATCCGCTTGATCCACCAACTGAAATGTATTATACGAAGATTGGAACTCTAACAGCATTTAATTTGGACGCTCTGACGCTTGCAATTGACGAGGAATCGTTTACTATTCAGAATGATGAGTATATAAAGGATACTCTAGAGGAAAATTTGAAAGATGCCGTTGGAAAGAAAGTGGTATTTGTAGTTTCTAGCGGACAGATAAGCTACGCCATGCCACTGGAGCGGGTGTCTACAAAGCTGGAAGCTGTAGCCACGGCGGAACCTTCCACAATAACCTATCAGGGTGGATATGACCGTACTTCTATTGCCGCAAAGGTTGAGGTCCGGAATGTGTACGATGTAGACCCATGGGTGGACACTAATATGCTGGAGGCGGCGATTGCTCAAAATGTTCCGGATTGGAACGGTAATATTACCTTAAATCACGCAGACTTTGAGATTGCTTGGAAATCTTCTGAACAGAGCAGTGAGAGTATCGAGAAATTTATGGTGTTCTCTGACGGTGCCTATGAGGATCATTTTCTCACTAACGACTGTAAAACAACGGTAGAGAACACTACGGTCCTCTCTCTGGGTGAGTCCGCAACTATTTCCGCAAACATTGCGGTCAATCCTGACTACTCCTATAACAATTCGGAGTATGCAGCCGATTTTCCCAAAGGCGAGACAGAAAAGGTTGTGCAAATCTCAGCAGAAGTGGAGGGGGAGTGTACGAGTGGGGAAACACTTCGAGACTCTTCTGTCTGTTCCATTACGGCTCAGTATCCGGATAATATTATGACGGAGGAAGAGATTGAAGCGGTTGCCGCCGAGGCCAGCGAGGAGCTTGAAAAGATCGACGGGGCGATTTCTTTGGATTTGAACACCATGTATAATGTGTTCAGATTGAAGGGAGATGCCATCGACCAGTTAGAGAAAGATCTACTTTCAGTCATTGTTATGAGTAATATCCCGGAAGAGACATTGGAAGAGAAAATATCCAGCGATATTGTGGACAAGGTGATTGGAAAATACGTTCCGAAGGAAGTTACGGCAAGTACATACACTGTGCCGCTGGTGTATGAAATTGCCACGCCGCAATCTAAATATGGTCAGATGACTGTACAGTTTAACTGTGACGTCCACACCTATAATTTGCACGGAACAAATTTTGCTCTCTGGGTCACGGTGAATTACGAAATTCTGCGCTCTGACAAACCGGTTCGCGCCGATCAGGTCAGTGGATTTTTGGGCCAGGGAACCAGGACAGATGTAGGAGCGTTTGCCTCTGCCGCCTATTCCCTCGCAGAGGCGGAGTTAAAGAAGCAATACAATTCTGTGTGGGGGAATTCCGCTAATCGAGTGGCAGATTTCCTTTTTGACGACACCATAAAGATGATTTTTGAGGAAATGGATACCACATTCAAGGACGAAGTCTGGAAACTTATTGTCTGGCCAACAACCAATGCTAAAATTGAGTGCCCTGTCAATGTATTTGTGTATGATCATCAAGACAAATTGGTTGGCTCTATCGAAAACGATGTTGTCACAAAGAGTTCTGATGAGTTTGAGTTATCCGTAGATGGAGATACAAAATATATCACTGGGTTGGAAGATCTCTACACTATAAAATATGTGGCAACAGACAATGGAACCATGGATATTACGTTCACAGAATTTTCCGGCTATGAGACTCCTGCTAGACAAATTGCGTTTTACGATGTCCCCCTGGTGAAACAGCAGTCGTACACGCAAAATCTTCCCGAAGCGATTCAATCGGAGACAGAAGAATATAAGCTGATCTCCTCTGACAATACAAGTGTACCAGCGGACATGGACCAATCTTTGCTGAATCTGAGCCCGGTTATCACACCTACCCCAGAAACCTGCACCATTACGTTCAATGGCAATGGTGGAACCGCATCCCAGGCGACTATGGAGACCGGAGCGGATGGAACACTGGATACTTTGCCCACTGCCTCTCGAGACAAAAATTATCGGTTTGATGGCTGGTTTACTGTTCCTACCGGCGGTACACAAATAACAACCGACACCGTCTTTGATCAGGACACCACGGTTTATGCCCACTGGAGCTACGTTGGCAGACCGGCAGATGATGACGGACATTCCTCCAGTGGCGGTTCTTCCAGCGATCCCAGTTACCGTATTGACGTAGACATGAATGTCCAAGGCGGTGACGTGACCTTACGGCCCACCAGTGCCTCTGTTGGCACCCGTGTAACTATTACAGCAAACCCGGATAACGGCTATGAAGTGGATCAGGTTATCGTGACCGACCGGAACGGGAAAGCGCTTACAGTGACGCAGCGTGGTGAGAACACCTATACATTCCAAATGCCTGATAGTAGGGTGTCTGTAGAGGTCACGTTTACCAGACTTCAGCAAGAAGAGCTGGTTCCTGCTGGTGTACCTTTTACCGATGTGGCAGAGGATGCCTGGTACTATGGTGCGGTGTCCTACGTGGCCCAGCGGGGCTTGATGACCGGGGTATCCTCCAATGTGTTCACCCCGGACGCCACCCTCACACGAGCCCAACTGGTCCAAATCCTCTATGCTCTGGAGGGACGGCCTGCCGTTTCCTCTGCCTCCGCCTTCACTGATGTGGCTAGCGGTGCCTGGTACGCCAACGCAGTGAGCTGGGCGGCGGCCAGCGGTGTAGCCTCCGGCGTGGGCAGCGGCGCTTTCGGCCCCAATGATCCCCTCACCCGGGAGCAGCTGGCCCTGATCCTCTATCGCTACGCCCAGAACCAGGGCTATGACACCACCCAGGGCGGCATGGCTGTGCGGGAGTTTGCGGACTATGCCTCGATCTCAAATTGGGCGCTGGAAGCGGTGCAGTGGGCAGTAAATGCCGGCCTGATCTCTGGTACTGGGAACGGGATGCTCAGCCCTAACGGAACGGCAACCCGCGCTCAGGTGGCGGTTATCCTCATGCAGTTCTGTCAGCAGGTCATGGGGATCTGACATCCCAGAAAATAAAATCTGACCGGGGACGGCAAGAAAAAGCTCCGGAGGATCGCTGCGGGCCTTCGGAGCTTTTTTTGCATAACTATTATGTAGATATTTCGCAATATGATAAGAAATAAGATTATAGGAAATATAGGATACCGCTTTTTCGCTGCCTGTGTGTATTCTTTGTCAACAGCATCGCAAATCCATCCGATTGAAACGGCAGTTTACAGTAGCTTAAATTTTGAATGGCATCCAGTGAAATGACTTGTGCCATTTCTGGTTTAAAGTTCCCATATAGATGTCCAGAAAACAGAAAAACGCCTCACCTCTGCGCCGGCGGACGTGCCGCCGGCAAAAGAGGAAAGACGTTTTGATCACATTTTCAGCTATAGTGTGGTAGGTTATAGTGGAAATAGGCCGGGAAATACTTTTAAATCCTGTCTTAGTATGGTATAGTAAGAACACGGGAGGTGTGGTTTCATGTCTGAGCGGATCTATTCGCAAGAGGAAATTTTTTCTGTTGTTCTGCCCCTGTTAAGAAAGTATCACGCGGAGCGGGCCATCCTGTTCGGGTCCTACGCCAGACAGGAGGCCGATGCCGCCTCTGATATTGACCTGATCGTCATTGGAGGAAAAGATTTTGATCTGACGGATGTCCTGTGTATTGCAAAGGAACTGCACTGTGCGTTGGAAAAACCTGTGGACATCTATGAGCTGCGGGAGATCAATCCTAAGTCGGCTTTCTATGATGCGATTTTAGCCGAGGGGGTGCAGATCGCATGAAATACAGTGATCAGCAGAGGATCGAGAAGATTTGAGAAACCACAGAAAAACTTTTGAATTATGCGCAGAGAGAACAAATTACTCCAGAGGAAATCTACAATGAGGAAACGGTTCAGTGGACGGTCACAACACCTTTGTATAACATTAGGGAGCACGTTTACAATTTGTCCGATGAGTTCAAGAAAAATCACGCAGAGATCCCTTGGATCAAGATTGCCGGACTTCGGCACCGGCTGGTGCACCACTATGAGGATATCAACTGGATCGTGATCTGTGCCATCATCGTTGATGTGCTACCGGAGTTTCTGGAGGAGATTAAGGATCTCTGACCCACACCGCGACCCACACGGGGAAACGAAGCAACGGAGATAACGGACACAAGAGTGCTGGAAAGGATGGCACTCCGGACTGGAAAGGGCACAATAGGGCTGGAAAGCAGAAAACCTCATCCTCCCAATCAGTTGGTAAGGATGAGGTCCCCAGTTCGAATCTGGGTAGCAGCTCCAAAAATCCCCGAAAACTTCGGTTTTTGGGGATTTTTTGTTGCAAAAAGTTTCTTTGTGGGTTGGCCAAAAATTTCTGACCCACACCGTGACCCACACGCGGAAATGAGACAACGGAACCAATGGACACAAGAGTGCCGGACAGGAAGAAGGGCTTCCTGTCCGGCGTATTTTTCTTTCTGTCCTTACAGGACCTGTTCCATAAAACTGCCCATGGCGGCGGCTGCCTCGTCCTGTTTCTGGCGAGTGGCGTGGGTGTAGGTCCGCAGGGTGAAACCGGCGTCGAAGTGGCCGAGCATGGAGGAGACAGTCTTTACGTCCACTCCGCTCTGCAGCGCCGTGGTAGCAAAGGTGTGACGGAGATCATGAAATCTGAGGTGTTCCAGCCCGGCATTCTTGAGAATCTTCTTGTGGAGATTCACCACCGAGTCCGGGTGGTACATTTCACCAGTGAGAGGAGACGGGAACATGTATGGACTGTCTGAGTGCTTGTCGTGTTCCTGGATCAGCAGTTCCACCGCCATTTGTGGGATAGACACCAGCCGCACAGAGTTCTCTGTCTTGGGCCGGGTCAGTTCCAGGGAGCCGTCCGGGTTGCGGACATATTGTTTGCTCACGGAGATTGTCCTCTGCTGAATATCCAGGTCATCCCATCGTAGTGCCACCAGTTCCCCCTTCCGCAGGCCGCTGACCAGCTCCAGGTAGAACATGGGGAGCAGGCCTCTGGCCTCTGCCGCATCCAGATAGGCTTTTATATGCTCCGGAGGCAGGATCTTCATCTCCAGCTTCCGGGGCTTGGGTACAATGCAGTCCTCACAGGGATTGCGGGGGATGAGCCGCTCCTTCACCGCACGGTCCAGGGCACAGTGGAGCATCAGGTGGACGCTGTGGACGGTGGTGGTACTCAGTCCTCGGTTTTGATTTTTTCCAACATGTATTCTGCCGCTCTCCAATAACTCCTTGTAGAGCTTTTGCAGGTGCCGGGTGGTCAGCTTCTTCAGCTTAATGTTCCCAATGCGGGGGATGGTGTAGGTCTCAATAATCAGCTCATACCGGTTGGCCGTGGCGGTGCGGACATTGGGCTTAGCGTAGAGCTCGTACCAGGTGCGCAGCCAGCTTGCCACGGTGTACTCGTCTGCCGCCTTGCTGACATCTAAACCGTTGGTTTCTTCGAGTGCTTTCTTGAGTTTTTCCTTGACCTCTGCCTGTGTCTTACCCAGCACATTTTTGATGAGCCGTTTGCCAGTTTTGGAGTCGTACCCGGCGGTGTACCGGCCCTCCCAGCGGCCGTCTTTGCGCTTACGGATGTTACCTTCTCCGTTGGCCCGTTTCTTTGCCATAGTAGGTACCTCCCTCCTCTTATGTCATAGTCAGGCTTCCATCGTCCTCGTCCAGAGACTCGATAGCAATCCTCATCCCAAGGCGAAATCCCAGAATAAAGTTTTCCAGGGCCATAGTGCTGCTGATTTCGTTCTCCGCGTTGAGGAGCTGGAGCAGCAGAGTTTTCTCTTCCCCCTCCAGCAGAGTGGTGAACTTCTCCTCGCACTGTTCCGCCCGGTCTATAGCGTCTGCCAGGACGGAGCCTGGGGTGATGTCTTGCTCATTGGGTGTGATGTTGCCGAAGTACAGATTTTCCAGGGTGTCTCGCATGTGTGCCGCCTCCTTTTCAACGACACAACATACCACAGAAAACAGAAATAGCCAGGGGTGCGGCGCAGAGTTATCAAACTGTTATCATTTAGGCGCTCCGGCCTGTCGGCGTATTCATTGTTAACGGCATCGCAATCTCAGCTTCCAGGGAAACGCTCTATTATTGTTTTCAGCCCCGCAAGTTTTGAAGGGGCTCATGAGGAGAAGTTTTTCTTTGTATATGCGTATCATTTTTTGAACCACCCGTTTAAGCCCCCCCAGCACTTGGGATTTCCAGAGTGCTGGGGGAAGTCGTTCAGCTCAGTTTCTGTCCTTCCTCATGATCGTCCGCCTTGTGCCCCATGGCGATTTTCTTTGCCTGTTCTTTGGCCAGCGCTTTTCGGTCTCCACGACTGTGCCGGGTCGTTGCGTCTATTACGTCGCTGTCCGGCTG
>ERZ1643247.1147-NODE-1147-length-26385-cov-10.620737_pt1 | contig 26385 bp, 19 predicted proteins | sample MGYA00579264_ERZ1643247 | MGnify/ENA primary metagenome ERZ1643247 (study PRJEB29033, sample SAMEA4952262) | chicken gut metagenome | biome: Broiler Chicken; feature: Gastrointestinal Tract; material: Caecum | place: Ireland | collected 2018 | study: Broiler... | reverse complement strand
ATTGATAACCTACGGAGAGCAATAATCACTCATAATTTTATGGTTTTCAAATTCTTATTTTTCCACGATTTTTAAGAAGGAGACAGGGAAATCTTTCATTGGTTATCTGACCGATTACCGGATGGTACAGGCGTCCAGAATGTTGATTGAGAGTAATGAAAAGAGTTACATTATTGCGAAAAAAGTCGGTTATGCGGATCCGAACTATTTCAGTTATGTTTTCAAGAGAAAGTTTGGCGTATCGCCGATGAAATACAGAACGGAGCATACGAAAGAGTGAAAAAGAAAATTTTCAGGAGGCTTCGGAAACTGGAGCCAAGGGGAATGCAGTCCACAGTGATGGTGACTTTTTCTGTGATCTCCATCTCGATTATTCTGATTCTGGCAGGTGTGATGTATCTGAGATTCTCGGCACTGTCCCGGGAGGAAAGCACACAGAGTACACAGAAGCTGATGGAGCAGACGGGTGAAAACCTGGAAGATTACCTGGTTCAGATGAGAAGAATTTCAGATGCGGTCTATTATAATGTGATTAAGGAGAGTGACTTTTCAAGTCAGAATAAAGAGATTCAAAGAGGGATGAATATTCTGTATGAGGCGAACAAAGATGATCTGCGCAGTATCGCTGTCTATAATAACTATGGAAGTCTTATCACTGCGGAGCCGGTTGCCTCACAGAAAGAGGATCCCAATGTCACAAAACAGAAATGGTATGAGCAGGCAATGGAAGAGATGGAGAACCTGCATTTTTCCACACCCCATGTCCAGAATCTTTTTGATGACGGAAGCCAGCGGTATTATTGGGTGATTTCTCTTAGCCGTGCGGTGGAACTGACGGTGAATGGAGATTCCCAGTTGGGAGTGCTGCTGGTGGATATGGACTATTCCAATATTTCCCGCATGATGGAGCAGATGAATGCTCTGGGAAACGGGCAGTATTTCTATCTGTGTGACAGTAATGGGGAGATTATTTATCACCAGAAACAGGCGCAGATCAAAAGAGGGATGGCCAGCGAGGACAGTGTGAGAGCGGCACAGCATGGAGACGGAATATATGAAGAAGACTTCGGAGGTGAGCACAGGAGAGTGATTGTCCAGAACATCAGTTATACCGGATGGAAGCTGGTGGGTGTGATTCCTTACTCTGCATTTTCCCTTGGGATGTTGAATCTTCGATATTTCATTCTCATGCTTATGCTGTTGATGGGGATGATGCTCGTGGTGATTAACTATGTGGTATCTGTGAGAATCTCCAGACCGATCATGCGTCTGAACAATTCCGTGATGGAGTATGAGGCAGGTGAAAAGCCGGAGATTTATATCGGAGGTTCCATCGAAATCCGGCATCTGGGGCAGTCTATACAAGATTCTTATGAGAAAATCGAGAGACTGATGAAGAAGATTGTTCTGGAGGAGAATGAGCGGAGAAAAAGTGAATTGGATGCTCTGCAAAGCCAGATCAACCCGCATTTTCTGTATAATACCCTGGAGTCAATCACCTGGATGGTGGAAGGCGAGCGAAATGAGGAGGCTTCTTTTATGATTTCCCAGCTTGCCAAGCTGTTCCGCATCAGTCTCTCCAAAGGCCGTACGATTATTCGGGTGAAGGACGAACTGCAGCATGCGCAGAGTTATATGAATATTCAGAAAGTCAGGTATAAAAATCTCTTTTCGATTGTGTTTGATGTGGATCCGGAGGTGGAAGCATTCTGCACGGTGAAACTGATTCTGCAGCCGATTCTTGAGAACGCGATTAATTATGGTGTGGGAAATATGGATGAGGATGATGGAGGAGAGATCCGTGTGACAGGAAAACAAATAGATGGCAATATTGTTTTGTCAGTGACGGATAACGGCATGGGAATGTCCAAAGAGGAAGTGAGTCATCTGTTCGCCGATGAAAGCAAAAGAGAGCATAAGCATGGTTCTGGTGTGGGGCTTGTCAATGTAAATCGGCGTATCCAGCTTTTCTTCGGACAGGAGTATGGCATTACGGTCGAGAGTGAGCCGGATGAGGGGACAACAGTTTCCATCTGTATGCCGGCGGTTTCATATAGCGAGGAGAATAGAAAGATTCTGGAGAAGGGATATCTGTTCAGCAAAGAGGAATTATGGGATAGAAGAAAACAGGACAGGGAAGATGAAAAATAGAAAAAAAGTTTTTATTCTGACAGAAGTAATCCTGGCAGTTCTGGTTGTTTTGGTTGCTTTTCTCATGATCCAGGTGAAGACGGGAAAAGCGGCGGACAAAATTTCCATTATTGTTCAGAACGCAGATGATGGTCAGTGGGCGGCATTTAAATACGGTGTCAAGATGGCGGCGATGGATCAGAATGTTGAGACTTTTGTGGTCAGCACAGGGGCGGTCCTGACAGAGGAAGAACAGCAGAAATTAATTAAGCAGGAGATAGAAAGCGGCGCGGATGCGGTGATTGTGCAGCCAGCTTTTGGAGAAAGTCCGGATGAGACATCGGGAAAAGTAAAGTCCAAGGTTCCCGCGATTCTTGTGGAATCCGCTGCGTCGTCAACGGACAAGTTGTCCGTTGTGGAGCCGGATCACTATGCTATGGGGAAGGATCTGGCAGAAGAATTGTTAAGGGATTACAATGGAAATGTGGAAGGAAAAACGCTGGGGATTGTCTCGGAGACGGATGATTCCCAGGGGGCAATTCAGCGCAGAGCTGGCTTCTGGGATACACTGAAGGCGGAGGGAATGGAACTTTGCTGGTCTTTGAATATTTCAGGTGCGAAAAACAGGGAAAATCTGATGACTGCTCAGACGACAGTGGATGTTGTGGCTGCCCTGGATGATTCCAGTCTGACGTTGGCAGGAAAATGTTCGCTGGAGAATAATCTTCATGGATCGGTGGTCTATGGAATCGGGAATTCCACAGACGGGGTATATTATCTAGAAAACAGTGCGGTGGAATGTCTGGTGGTACCGGACGAATTTATGATGGGGTATGAGAGTGTGACCGAGATTGCGGAGCATTTGAAAAATCCATTCCGAAAGATGGAGTCAAAGACGGTTTCCCACTCAATTCTGAGAAAGGATCGGCTGTTTTCCGAGGAAAACCAGGAACTTCTCTATAGCATGAGCCAGTGAGATTCCTAAAGGGGAGGAATTTGTCCGATTGTTAGACAGAGGTGCAGGATGAAGAAAAAGAAAATTTGGGCGGCAGGTCTGTTTTTGTGTATGAGTGCACAGTTTCTGTGTGCTTGTCAGGAACAGCAGGCTAATACGACGGAGGAACTCCATGTGGGAGTGACCTGTTATAATGAGAGTGATACGTTTATCAGTGAATTGATGACGAGTTTCAGAGAACAGATTCGTAAATTTGAGAGTGATGAGCTGAAAGTGACGGTGACCGTGAGGGATGCGGCCGGATCGCAGCGGACACAGGACGAGCAGGTGGAGGAACTGATTGACGCAGGGTGTAATGTACTCTGTGTGAATCTGGTGGACCGGGCGGATCCTTCTCAGATTATCGATCTGGCAAAGGACAATGATGTGCCGATTATCTTTTTTAACCGGGAGCCTGTGGCTGAGGATATGAGGCAGTGGGATCAGCTATATTATGTGGGAGCGGAGGCGAAGCAGTCCGGGGTGATACAGGGAGAGCTGGCTGCTGAGACAATCCGGAAAAACCCTCAGATTGACCGCAATAAAGATGGAAAAATTCAGTATGTGGTGCTGGAGGGGGAACCAGGTCATCAGGACGCGATCATCCGGACAGAGAGTGTGGTGGAAACGCTGAAGAGTGAAGGGATTGAACTGGAAAAACTGGGAGGCGGAATTGCCAATTGGAGCCGGGCGCAGGCGCAGAATCGCATGATGCAGATGATCGGCCAGTATCAGAATGAGATAGAGCTGGTTCTGGCTAACAATGATGATATGGCTCTGGGGGCGGTGGATGCCTACAAAAAGCTGAACCGCACGCAATCCGGATGGCCGGCTTTCTTTGGAATTGACGGGACAGATGCCGGTCTGGAGGCAGTCAGGGATCAAGAACTGTCTGGTACGGTATACAATGATAAGGAGGGACAGGCGGAGGCCATGGCTGAGTTGTCCGCCGCTCTTGTGACAGGGAAAGGAATGGATCAGATTCAGTTTGAGAAGGACAATTATGTCTATCTTCCATATACAGAAGTCACCACTGAGAATGTGGGGGATTACCTGCGGAAAAAAGGATAATCGAGACAAAAGCGTCTGCTCATTTTGGGATGAGCAGGCGCTTTTGTTAGATTGCATTATTCAATGCCAAGAACTTTGTAGTCTTTGTCCTCCACGGTCTTTTTCAGGACGTCATCGCTGATATCGGATTTCAGTGTGACAACAGCAGTACCGGCTTCGTGGCTTACTTCTGCGGTTTCCACCTGCTCCAGCGCTTCGAGAGCTTTTTTCACGGTTGCCTCACAGTGTCCACACATCATACCTTCAATTTTCATTGTCTTTGTCATTGTTTTTTCCTCCTTTTTCTGTTTCACTTTGATTTTTTTATCTTTGCTGGCGTCGTACATTTTAAACCAGTTAAGACGCAGAGCATTGCTTACCACACAGAAGCTGGAAAGGCTCATAGCAGCAGCTCCAAACATGGGATTCAGCTGCCAGCCAAAAAGCGGAATCCATACACCTGCGGCCAGAGGGATGCCGATGACATTGTAGAAGAAAGCCCAGAACAGATTTTCGTGAATGTTGCGAAGGGTGGCGCGGCTCAGCCGGATTGCCGCCGGGACATCGGATAACCGGCTCTTCATGAGAACCACATCGGCGGCGTCGATGGCAATATCTGTGCCTGCTCCGATGGCGATTCCCATATCAGCCCGGGTAAGTGCGGGGGCGTCGTTGATACCGTCTCCCACCATGGTAACTTTACCTTTCTGTTTCAGAGAACGAATGACGCTTTCTTTTCCATCGGGGAGCACACCGGCGATCACTTCGTCCACACCAGCCTGTGCTCCGATGGCTTTGGCGGTGCGCTCGTTGTCACCAGTCAGCATGACCACGTGAATTCCCATGTTCTGCAATTCTTTGATGGCTTTCGGACTGTCTTCCTTGATGACATCTGCCACAGCGATCATACCGATCAGGTGTCCGTCTCTGCTGAAGAACAGAGGTGTTTTGCCTTCCTCGGCCAGCTTCTCAGCGGTTTTCTGAGTTTCTTCCAGAATCTGGGTACTCTGGCTGATGTATTTCAGATTGCCTCCGCAGATGACAGAGCCGTTCACTTTTCCGGATAATCCATTGCCGGGAACAGCCTGGAAATCTTCGGTGTCAAATTTCTTCAGAGAAGGAAGCTCCTCGGCTTTGACAATGACAGCGTGTGCCAGAGGGTGTTCACTCTTCTTTTCCAGAGCGTAGGCATAAGATAGAAGTTCTTCTTCTGTAATTCCTCTGGCCGGAATCATGTCGGTCACTCTCGGTTCGCCGCTGGTAATGGTTCCGGTCTTGTCCAGTGCGACAATCTGTGTCTTACCAGTCTCTTCCAGGGACACGGCGGTCTTGAACATGATGCCGTTTTTGGCACCGATTCCGTTTCCAACCATGATTGCCACGGGGGTGGCAAGACCCAGAGCACAGGGACAGCTGATGACGAGTACAGAGATTCCTCTGGCCAGGGCAAATCCTATGGTCTGGCCTGCGAGCAGCCATACGAGGATGGTCACGAAGGCGATTCCGATCACAGCCGGCACAAAGATGCCGGATACCCGGTCAGCCACCTTGGCGATGGGAGCTTTTGTGGCTGCCGCGTCACTGACCATCTGGATGATCTGAGAGAGGGTAGTGTCTTCCCCGACACGGGAAGCCTCACAGCGCAGATAGCCAGACTGGTTCAGGGTAGCTGCAGACACAGTGTCTCCGATATTTTTATCTACAGGAATACTCTCACCGGTGAGGGCAGATTCATTGACTGCACTGGTGCCTTCCAGGACAATTCCATCTACGGGAATGTTTTCGCCAGGTTTGACAACAAAAATATCTCCTTTTCTCACCTGGTCGACGGAGATGACTTCTTCCTTTTCTCCCCGGAGAACGGTTGCGGTCTTGGGCGCCAGTTTCATCAGACTTTTCAAAGCGTCGGTGGTGCGGCCCTTGGATCTGGCTTCCAGCATCTTTCCCACGGTGATCAGAGTGAGGATCATGGCTGCGGATTCAAAATAAAATTCATGCATGTAGGACATAGCACCCGCCAGATCCCCATGTGTTTGAGCGTCAGTCATGGCAAATAAGGCGTAAACACTGTAACCGTATGAGGCGCCTGCGCCGAGGGCGACCAGAGTGTCCATGTTGGGGGCTCTGTGGATCAGTCCACGGAAACCACTGATGAAAAACTTCTGATTAATCACCATGACGATGGTGGTCAGCAGCAGCTGAATCAGCCCGATGGCCACATGGTTCTCTTCCAGGAAGGAGGGAACCGGCCAGTTCCACATCATGTGTCCCATGGAAAAATACATCAGCGGTATCAGAAAACACAGGGAAGCGATGAGCCGGCGCTTCATCTTTGGTGTCTCTTTGTCTTTCAGGGAGTCTTCTGCTTCTGCCAGAGAGATGGCATTTCCATGGGATGAAGCAGAATCATGGTGCCCTTTTTCCGAGGCGCCGTATCCAGCTTCTTCCACAGCGGCGATGATATCTGATGGGGAAGCGGTTCCTTCCACACCCATGGAATTCGTCAGAAGACTGACAGAACAGGATGTGACTCCCGGCACTTTGGAAACTGCTTTTTCAACTCTCGCGCTGCAGGCTGCACAGCTCATGCCTGTTACGTTATATTGTTCCATACAAAAACCTCCTTGCTACTATTTCATAAGCTTTTGAAGGACCAGGACCAATTCGTCTATGGTCTCATCTTTTCCTGCCTTAATATCTTCTGCAACACAGGAGCGTATATGCTCCGCCAACAGAACTTTGTTAAAACTGTTGAGAGCTGCGTTGATGGCAGATACCTGAATCAGGATATCCGGACAGTATACATCACCTTCCACCATCTTCTTGATTCCACGCACCTGACCTTCAATACGATTTAGTCGATTGAGCATATCCCGCCGTTCTTTTTCTGTGCGTTTCTTGGTGCGGTGTTTACACGCCGGACAGACTTTTTTTTCTTCCATATATCTATGCCCCTCCTTTCAAGACTGGCTTGCAAGTTTCTATCTAATAAACCCCTATGGGGTATTTTTTATACTCTTACTATATACCCCATGGAGGTATATTGCAACCCCTAAAATGAAAAAAAATTAAAATTGCATATCTTTTTATGTGAAGTTATAATGAAAAAAAGGAAAGCACAAAGGGGAGGAGACAATGAAAATTCGAATAGCAGAGTCCCAGGATTATATTAAGATCAGAGATTTTTATTATCAACTGACAGATGAAATGGAACATGCACAGTTCAAACCTGGATGGGAGAAAGATGTATATCCCACACAGGAGTTTCTGATGGTCTCAATTAAAAATCAGGAGCTTTTTGTCTGCGAGAAAGGGGAAGAACTGATTTCCTGTATGATTGTAAACCATGAATATAATGATGGCTATCGGAATATTAAATGGTCTATAGATGTGGAAGATTCTCGTCTGTGGGTGATTCACGCTCTGGGTGTGCGGCTTTCCCACACTGGAAGAGGGATTGCTAAGATGATGGTTCAGAAGGTGATCAACCTGGCAAAGGAAGCTAAGATGCAGGCGATCCGCCTGGATGTGCTGGAGGGGAATCTTCCGGCGGAGAGTGTCTATGTGAAAGCGGGATTTTCTTATGTCGATACAATCAGAATGTATTATGAGGACACAGGGTGGACGAACTTTAAGGTTTATGAGTATCTGATTTCGCAAAATCAGTAAGCTGGGTTTTGCGATTGAAAAATCAACATGGAGTTGTGAGAAAGAGTTATCTTCTATAAAAATCTTTTATAGGAGATAACTTTTTTGTATTTCACATTTCTGAAAATTCGCGATAGAATTTCCTGTGGACAGATGATAAGGATGCGAACTGTTCTGAGTTGAACAAATTTGAAGAAATCTACGGGAGGTGTACATAGGCATGACAGAAAGTTTCAGGACAGAAGAAATGTTCTTTATGATGAAGAAGATCAATCTGGATTGGACGGCGCAACTGGAAATGAAATTTCCGAGAAAGGATGTTACCGGTGTTCAGCTCTATTTTTTGGTGTATATCCTGAGACATCATCCAAAGGGGACCTATATAACGGAACTATGCCATGAAATAGGAGTGGCGAAGTCTACCCTGTCCGAACTGATTAAAAAACTGAGAGAAAAGGGATATCTCTATTTTGAGAGAAATCCGGAAGATATCAGGAAGAAAAAAGTGGTTCCCACAGAGCAACTGTTGAACAAGGCAGAGGAATTACTGAAGAACGCTGATCAGATAGAGGCGGAAATCTTCAGTGTGCTTGACCGGCAGGAACGAATTCAGATGTGGAAACTGGAAAAAAAGCTTCTGATGCAGTTAGCGAAAATGGAAGACAATGAAAAAAACAGACAGGAGGTTTATCTACCGTGAGAAAAGTGATACAGCAGCTTAAACAGTATAAGCGGGATACCTTTCTATGTATTGGTCTGACCGCTCTGGAAGTTATTATGGAAATCTTAATGCCCTTTATCACGGCAATGATTATTGACAAAGGACTGGAAGTCGGAAATCTGCCGGTTGTATATCGCTACGGGGCAGTGATGGTACTCATGGCTTTTCTGAGCCTGATTTTCGGCGCTCTGGCCGGAAAGAATGCTGCCAGCGCAGCATCCGGACTGTCCGCAAATTTACGTGAAGCGATTTACGCCAACATTCAGACATTTTCTTTTTCAAATATTGATAAGTTCAGTGTACCGGGCCTGGTCACACGTATGACAACCGATATCACCAATGTGCAGAATGCATTTATGATGGTGATCCGTGTGGCAGTCCGTGCACCGTTGAACCTGGTGTTCAGCTTTGCCATGTGTCTGATTATCAGTCCACGGCTGAGCGGTATGTTTCTGATCGCTGTTGTTTTCCTGGTGGCAGTGATTGGTTCCATTATGGTAGTAACGTTGAAAATATTCAAACAGGTTTTCCGCAGATATGATGACTTGAATGCCAGCGTACAGGAAAATGTGACGGCGATCCGTGTGGTCAAGGCTTTCGTCCGTGAGGATCATGAGAATGTGAAATTCTCAAAAGCCTCCAAGATGCTTTATGACCTCTCAGTAAAAGCAGAAGGCCTTCTGGCATTCAATAACCCGGCCATGATGGTGGCGGTTTACTTCTGTATTATCTCCGTTTCCTGGTTCGGTGCTAAGTTTATCGTTGGAGGATCTATGACGACCGGTGATCTGACCAGTCTGTTCAGTTACATTATGTCACTGCTGATGAGTCTGATGATGCTTTCCATGGTGGTTGTCATGATCAGTATGTCCATGGCCAGCATCCGCCGTATCAGTGAGGTGCTCAATGAGAAGGCAGACCTGACAGATCCGGCAGATCCTGAGATGACGGTAAAAGATGGAAGCATCGATTTCAATCATGTGGATTTTTCCTATAAACATGGAAGCGGAAAGAATGCGCTGTCTGACATTGATCTGCATATCAAAAGCGGAGAGACCATCGGTGTTATTGGTGGTACCGGATCCGGCAAGAGCAGTCTGGTGAATCTGATCTGCCGTCTGTATGACGTGGACAAAGGCTCTGTCTGTGTCGGCGGGGTGGATGTCCGCAAATATGATACTGAGGTTTTGAGAAATCAGGTCTCTGTGGTTCTGCAGAAAAACACATTGTTTTCGGGAAGTATTCTGGATAATCTGCGCTGGGGAAATCCGGATGCGACAGATGAAGAGTGCGTGGAGGCATGTAAGGCGGCATGTGCGGATGAGTTTATCGACCGTATGCCGATGGGATATGAGACAAAAATTGAGCGGGGCGGTTCCAACGTCTCCGGCGGACAGAAGCAGCGTCTTTGTATTGCGCGTGCTCTTCTGAAAAAACCAAAAGTTCTGATTCTGGATGATTCCACAAGTGCGGTGGACACAGCGACAGACGCAAGTATCCGTGCCGCTTTTGCGAAAAAGATTCCAGGTACTACGAAGATTATTATTGCGCAGCGTGTCTCCAGTGTGGAGTCTGCGGACAGGATTCTTGTGTTGGATGAGGGCAGAATCAATGCTTTTGACACCCATGAGAATCTGCTGAAAAGCAATGAAATTTATCAGGAAATCTATAATTCACAGCTGGAAGGCAGCGGCGACTTTGACCAGCCGGCCTGAAGCGGAAAGGAGGAATCAGATCTATGAATGATAAAATGAGTGAAAAGAAATCAGGATCCAGGATGAATACGGCCACCAAGCTGATTAACCGGGTCATTCGATACATGCTTCATTATTATAAATATCCTTTTTTGATTGTAATTGCCTGTATTCTGGTCACTGCAATTGCGACAGTGGTCGGGGCGACGTTCCCCCAGAAACTGGTGGATAATTACATCACGCCCATGTTGGCGACAGGTTCCAATAATTTTGACAGTCTGGCTTCCGATCTGCTCCAGCTGGTATGTATTATGGGAATCGGCGTTATCACAGCTTTTTCCTATAACCGGATCATGGTCAATGTCAGCCAGGGAACCATGCGTCATTTGAGAGATGATTTGTTCGCAAGGATGGAATCTCTTCCGATTAAATATTTTGATACTCATGCGCATGGAGATATCATGTCAGTCTACACCAACGACGTGGATACATTAAGACAGCTGCTCAGCCAGAGTATTCCGCAGATTATCAACTCTGTGATTACCATGACTGCCACGCTGATCACAATGATTATTCTGAATCCGGCACTGACGGTGATCTCCATATTGACAGCTTTTGTCATGCTTTTTGTCACTTCCAATTTTTCAAAGCTGTCCGGTAAGTATTATATCCGCCAGCAGATTGATCTGGGTGCTGTGGATGGTTTTATTGAGGAAATGCTGGATGGGCAGAAGGTTGTAAAAGTTTTCTGCCATGAGCAGGCGGCAATGAAAGATTTTCATGAAGTCAATGAACGGCTGAGAAACAGCACCAACAAGGCAAACCGTTATGCGAACCTGCTGATGCCAATCAATGCGAATATTGGATGGATCAGTTATGCGCTGGTGGCGATTGTGGGTGCCATTCTGGGAATCAATGAGATGGCAGGTGTGACCATCGGTACGGTGATCACCTTTGTGGGACTGAATAAAAGTTTTACGAACCCCATTACCCAGGTCAGCCAGCAGATTAACTTTGTGGTCAATGCTGCAGCCGGCGCATCTCGTGTCTTTGATCTGATGGACCAGGAGCCGGAGAAAGATGAAGGTTATGTGGAGCTGGTCAACGCGAAGGAAGACGAGAACGGACAGCTGGTGGAATCTCCTACCAGAACCAATCTTTGGGCATGGAAACATCCTCACAAGGCAGACGGCACAGTGACATATGTAAGACAGCAGGGCGGCGTTGTCTTTGATGATGTGGATTTTGGATATACGGATGACAAGATTGTTCTGCATAACATCAGCCTGTGGGCGAAACCGGGACAGAAGATTGCATTTGTGGGTGCCACCGGAGCAGGTAAGACAACTATCACAAACCTGATTAACCGTTTCTATGATATTGCTGATGGTAAGATTCGTTATGACGGAATTAATATTAATAAGATTAAGAAGCCGGATCTGAGAAGATCTCTTGGCATGGTGCTCCAGGACACACACCTTTTCACGGGAACGGTTATGGATAATATCCGTTATGGAAAGCTGGATGCGACAGATGAAGAGTGCATTGCGGCCGCAAAACTGGCCAATGCCGATGGATTTATCCGCCGTCTTCCGGAAGGATATCAGACGATGCTGCGGGGAGACGGGGCGAACCTCAGCCAGGGCCAGAGGCAGCTGCTCGCCATTGCCAGGGCGGCGGTTGCGGATCCTCCGGCGCTGATTCTGGATGAGGCGACTTCCTCCATCGATACCCGTACCGAGAAACTGGTACAGGCCGGTATGGACGCTCTGATGAAGGGACGTACCACCTTTGTCATCGCTCACCGTCTGTCCACTGTGAAGAACTCTGACTGTATTATGGTTATGGAACAGGGACGGATTATTGAGCGAGGTACCCATGATGAGCTGATTGCGGAAAAAGGAAAATACTATCAGTTATATACCGGTAATTTCGCTTCCTAGTTTTCAATTCGAGGAGTAGATCTGCTCGATGAGCTTTAAAAAACGTTTCAGTACTGGGGAAGTCTCATCTCCCCGGTAGTATACCCGGAAGGAAACGTCCTGGAAGTCGTTGATGGGCACGCAGCGCAGATGGCTCTCCCGAAGGGGAGGAAGCGCTGGGAAAATAGTATAGCCGATTCCTGCTTTTACGAGAGTGAGTACACTCTCAATGCTGTCTCCGAAATAACGCTGAGTAAGCGGAACTTTCGGCGCGATCTGATTCTGGATGGCAAAGACGGCAGAGGAAGTTTGCTGAGGGGAGCACAGGATGATGCTCCCCTTTAAAAGGTCTTTGGAGATGGAAGTCTGGCTGGCCAGAGGATGATCCGAAGAACAGATACAGCAGACAGGGCAGGAGAATACTTCCCGGTATTTCAGTAGTGTTTTCTTCTGCTCACCAAACCCGAAGGCCGTGTGGAGATGCCGTTCTTCCACCATTCCCATGATGGAGTCGAAGGGGACCATATGTACAGAAGGATGCACGGAGGGAAATTCTTTCTGCAAAGCACGCAGCACCGGGGGAAAGAGATCCTGCTCAATCTGATTGCGGCAGCCCATGTCAAAGGTCTGGACATATTCGTGGCGTCCAAGGCGCTCTTTGGCGGAGAAAGCAGTTTTGAGGATGACATCTGCATCCGGGAGAAACATAATTCCTTCAGGCGTGAGGGAGACACTTTTGCTGGTTCTTTGAAACAGTTTGACATTCAGTTCTTCCTCCAGGGAACGAATCTGATGGCTGACAGCAGGTTGAGTGATTTTCAGTTCCTCAGAGGCCTTTGAGAAGTTTAGATGTTTTGCCACGGTGACAAAACATTCCAATTGTATCGTATTCATGAAAGTCACCTCGATAAAAAATAGTTTTAGAATTTATAAAAGATTTTTATGGATTATAGCATCTCTGAGCAGGTCAATCAAGGATAAATTTGACAAAGTCTGGTTAGTTGTGCATAATAATTAATAGAGTTATCCATATCTGGAAGAAATGACAAATTATTTTGAGCAGCATGAAGAAAATGACAACAGAAAGGAGCCGGTTTTTGAGCAGAGGAAATGTACATGAGGAAGTAAAAATTCGCAGAACAGAACTTGGATTGAGATTAAAAGAGAAGCTGAAGGAGGCGGTCAGCGCAGTTTTGCCGATTATGGTGATCGTGCTTTTGCTGTGTTTTTCCATAGCGCCGATTTCGCCAAGCATTATGCTGGAATATATCCTTGGGGCAGTGATGCTTGTGATTGGCATGATGTTTTTTACCCTGGGAGCTGAGATGGCGATGACGCCCATGGGCGAAAAAGTGGGAAGCAGTATGACCAAGTCCAAGAAACTATGGGTGATGATTGTACTGGGGTTTGTGCTGGGATTCATCATCACCATATCGGAACCGGATCTGCAGGTTCTGGCAGAACAGGTTCCCTCTGTGCCGAATATGGTGCTGGTTGTGGCCGTAGCAGTCGGTGTAGGGATTTTTCTTGTGGTTGCGCTGATGCGTATTCTTTTCGCAATTCCCCTTCCCCCTCTGTTGGTTGTGTTCTATGCGATTGTCTTTCTTTTGGCAGTTTTTACGCCGAAAAGTTTTCTCTCTGTGGCATTTGACTCCGGCGGAGTCACCACTGGACCGATGACGGTTCCTTTTATCATGGCACTTGGAATCGGTATCTCGGCCATTCGAAGTGACCGGCATGCGGCAGATGACAGTTTTGGTCTGGTGGCACTGTGTTCCATCGGTCCCATTCTGGCAGTTCTGCTTTTGGGCATGATCTTCCAGTCGGATGGAGGTCATTATGCGGCAAGCACCATCACAGAGGTGGCAGATTCCGTGGAGTTGGGATATCTGTTTTTGCATGCTCTTCCAGACTATCTCAGGGAAATTGCCGTTTCCTTGCTTCCCATCATTTTGTTTTTTGCGGTTTTCCAGATTTTATCACTGAGACTGAAGAGGAGAAGTCTGATCAAGATTGTAATTGGTCTTTTGTATACTTATATTGGTCTGGTGCTGTTTCTGACGGGAGCCAATGTGGGATTTATGCCTGCGGGAAATTATCTGGGTCAGGTGATTGCGAAGCTGCCCTACCGTTGGATTATAGTTCCCATCGGCATGTTGATCGGATATTTTATTGTCATGGCGGAACCAGCGGTCTACGTATTGACGAAGCAGGTGGAAGAGCTGACAGACGGAACCATCTCGGGTGCGTCGATCAAGACAGGACTCTCCATCAGTGTGGCAGTGTCTGTGGGACTTGCCATGTTCCGCGTGCTGACTGGAATTTCCATTTTCTATCTTCTGATCCCAGGATATGGGGTAGCAATTCTTCTATCCTTCTTTGTGCCAAAGATTTTTACCGCAATTGCGTTTGACTCCGGCGGAGTGGCTTCCGGTCCTATGACGGCAACTTTTCTTTTACCATTTGCCATCGGTGCGTGCACTTCTGTGGGAGGAAATATTGTGGCGGATGCCTTCGGAGTGGTGGCTATGGTAGCCATGACCCCGTTAATTACCATACAGGTGCTGGGACTGATTTACAAACTTCAGGGCAGAAAAGCGACGGAAGAGACCTTACAGACACTTCCCGGGCTGGATGCGTTTGAAGATGACTCCATTATTGATTTGTAAAAGAAGGGAATACAGATATGAGTGAAGTTTATATGATGGTGACGATCACAGATCGAAAACAGACTCCCAGATTCCTGGAATTTTACCAGAAAAAACAGGTGGAAGTGGGCATTGTAGCTCTGGGAAAAGGAACGGCCAACAATGAAATTTTGGATTATTTCGGCCTGGAGGACGCAGAGAAGACAGTAATCATTAATATTGTGACAGATTCCGTGTGGAAGATCCTGAAGAGGGGGCTGGAGAGGGAGCTTCAGATTGACATTCCGGGAACAGGAATTGCTTTTCTCATTCCGCTCAGCAGTATCGGCGGAAAACGAGAGCTTTTATTCCTGACAGAAAATCAGAATTTTGAAAAAGGAGATGAGACGCAGTTGAAAGGGACGACACATGAGTTGATCGTAGTGATCGCAAATCAGGGATACAATGAGATGGTCATGGATGCGGCGAGAAATGCCGGTGCTGCCGGCGGAACTTTGCTCCACGCAAAAGGTGTCGGTATGAAACGGGCAGAGAAATTCCTGGGAGTCTCTTTGGTCTCGGAGAAAGAACTGATTCTGATTGTGACAAAAACGGAGCAGAAGAAAGCGATTATGCGGGCAATCATGAAAGAGGCCGGGATGGAAAGCAAGGCAAAGTCCATCGCTTTTTCTCTTCCGGTGAGCAGTACAGCCGGGCTGCGTCTGATTGAAGATAATCTGGATGTTGAAGAGGAAGGGTAATGTGGGCGAAAATTGTCTGTATTCACATTGACACGGAAAGCGGAATTACTTATAATAGACATGCTTAATAGTGCATAGTCCCGGGAGGGACGCCCTTCGAAGAGAAGGACAAAGTGTGTAGCCATGACTGGTATCTGTCCAGTCCGTGGTTGCACTCTTTTTTGATAAAGGAATTATTGAGGCGTATTACATATGACAGAAAAAATAAAGGAAAAATATTTAATAGGAATTGATGTGGGTTCCACGACGACAAAGATCGCGGTTGTGGATGAGAAGACGGGGAAGATGCTGTATTCGGATTACCAAAGACATCATGCGGACCAACTTCGAAGTGTCTACCGTGCTCTGGCACGTCTGGAACCGGATTACTTCAAAAAAAAGCTTCGGATTGTACTGACCGGGTCTGGCGCGAAGCGTATTTCTGAGGCGCTGGATGTTCCGTTTATACAGGAAGTGGTGGCAAATTCTCTGGCACTGAGGGATCGGTATCAGTGTGTCCGCACAGCCATTGAGCTGGGAGGACAGGACGCGAAGATGATCTTTTTCAGACAAGACGAGAAGACCGGAGCACTGACAGTGGCAGATATGCGGATGAACGGAAGCTGTGCCGGCGGAACAGGGGCTTTTATCGATGAGGTGGCTTCTATTCTGAGAGTGCCGATTGAAGAATTCAATGACATGGCATCCAGGGGAAGCTGTGTCTATGACATCTCCGGGCGATGCGGAGTCTATGCGAAGACGGATATACAGCCTCTTCTGAATCAGGGAGTGGCAAAAGAAGATCTGGCTTTGTCTTCTTTCCATGCGATCGCAAAACAAACAATTGGAGGACTCGCTCAAGGGCTGGATATTGAGGGTCCTGTGGTGTTTGAGGGAGGACCGCTCACCTTCAATCCTGTTCTGATTCAGGTGTTCGCAGAGAAGTTGGAGTTATCAGAAGAAGAGATTCTGATACCGGATCGTCCGGAGATGATGATCGCTTACGGTGCAGCGCTCTCTCTGGAGCAGATGTATGCGGATGACAAAAGAGAGTATGAACTGGAAGATCTTCTGGATCGGATCCGGGAGATTCAGAGAAAGGGGCTTGAGCATACACAGAATGATGCTCCGGTGTTTTTCAAATCCCAGGAAGAGATGGAAGCGTTTCAAAAGCGGCACCGTCTGCCTGGTCTGAGCAGAAGAGAGCCAAAGCTGGGGGAAGTGGTGCGTGCGTATCTGGGGATTGACTCGGGAAGCACAACGACCAAGATGGTATTGATGGATGAGGAGGAGAATATCCTGGACTCTTATTATACCTCCAATGGCGGGGAACCCTTGATGGTAGCCAGGAAGGCGTTAATAGCCATGCGGGATTATTACAGGAGCCGGGGAGCAAAGCTTGAGATTCTTGCTGCAGGTACCACAGGATATGGAGAGTTGTTGTTTGCGAATGCTTTTCAGACCGAGTACCATACGGTGGAGACGGTGGCTCATGTGCGGGCGGCAGAAAAATATGTGAAGGATGCCACCTTTATTCTGGATATCGGCGGCCAGGATATGAAGGCGATCTGGCTGGATCATGGCATCATCACCAACATCCTCGTCAATGAGGCATGTTCTTCGGGCTGCGGTTCCTTCCTGGAAAATTTCGCCTCCTCGCTCCACATTCCCGTGAAGGAGATTGCGAAGGCAGCGTTTTCATCAGAACATCCGGCATCTTTGGGAAGCCGCTGTACGGTATTTATGAACAGCAGTATTATAACAGAGCAGAGGAATGGAAAGCTTCCGGAGGATATCATGGCAGGGCTTTGCCGCTCCATCATCGAGAATGTATTCACCAAGGTGATCCGTATCTCGAATCTGGATTCCCTGGGGGATAAGATTGTAGTTCAGGGAGGTACGTTCGAAAACGACGCGGTTCTGTGTGCCATGGAACAGTACATTGGAAGAGAAGTACTGAGGGCGCCTTACCCGGGACTTATGGGAGCGATTGGCGCAGCTCTGCTGACCAGGGAACACTGTAAGGAACCCGGGTGGAAGAAGACCTTCATCGGCCTGGATGCCATGGATGATTTTTCTTATACACAAGTGTCGAATTCCCCCTGTCCTTTCTGTGCCAATCACTGTAAGCGTACGATTATACAGTTTTCCAACGGAAGCTCCTGGGTTACCAACAACCGGTGTGAACGGGGAGAGATTCTGGGAGATATCAAAGATGCTCAGGTTGCGAAGCAGCTGAGAGAAAAGACGCAGGAGAAAAAGGCGGTTCCAAACTTGTTCCAGGTGAGAAAGAAACTTCTCTTTCAAAAATATGATTATCCGTCATTGGCGCCGGAGCGTTCTGTCACCATTGGGATTCCCAGGGTTCTGGCTTTCTGGGAGATGATGCCTTTCTGGCAGGTGTTTTGGAATTCTCTCGGTTTTCAGATACATATTTCAGACTACAGCACCAGAAAAATTTATGAGTCTGGATTGTCGGCAGTGACATCGGACACCGTGTGTTTTCCGGCAAAACTGGTTCACGGACATATCCGTGATCTGGTGAAACATAAGGTGGATCGAATCTTCATGCCTTCCATCACGACAGTGCCTTCTGAGAATACGCAGAAGACCAGTGAGTCCATGTGCGCAGTTTTAAAAGGATATCCGATTGTGGTGCGCAATTCGGATAACCCGGAGAAAAAATGGAAGATTCCTTTTGATGCTCCTTTGTTTCACTGGTATGAGAAAGAAGACAGGGATCGTCAGTTGGCTATTTATATGGAAGAAACTTTTAAGATTTCCCGGGAATTGACACAGAAGGCAGTGCAGGCAGCGGACGCGGCGCAGGACTCTTTTGAGAGAGAACTGAAAAAAGCCGGTCAGAAGGTTCTGGATGAAGTGAGACAGAAGAACACTTTTGCAGTGGTTCTTGCCTCCAGACCTTATCAGAATGATGATCTGGTCAACCATGATCTGCCGGAGATGTTCACCAATATGGGTGTGCCTGTCCTCACAGCGGATTCTCTGCCTTTGGTCAATCAGGTGGATCTTAGCAAAAGCCGGCTGGATATCGTGAACAATTTTCACGCAAGAATGTTGTCATCTGCGATTCTGGCAGCAAAAGAGGAACATCTGGAGTATGTGCAGATTGTCAACTTTGGATGCGGCCATGATGCCTATCTGTCGGATGAGATTATCCGCCTGATGAAAGAGATCTCCGGAAAAACTCCGCTGATTCTGAAGCTGGATGAGAGTGATATCCAGGGACCTCTGCGCATTCGCGTGCGGTCTTTTCTGGAGACTGTGGAGATGAAGAAACGGAAGAATCAAAAGGAAGAGATCGAAGAGCTGCCAGATCCGTATCCGGTGAAGTACCGCAAATCAGACCGGAGAGAGAAAGTAGCGCTGATTCCCAACACTTCCCATGCATTCAGCCGGATGATGGCGGCAGTGTTTTCAGCTCAGGGAATTCGGGCGGTGCCTCTGGACATTGGAAGAGAAGAGGCCATCCGTCTCGGAAAACAGTATGTCCACAATGATATCTGCTTTCCGGCGCAGATCGTCATCGGGGAGGCACTGGCTGCCCTGAAAAGCGGAAAGTATGATGACAAAGAAGTTGCCATCGGAATGGGAAAATATATCGGTGACTGCCGTCTGACCCATTACAGTGCTCTGCTTCGAAAAGCGCTGGATGATGCAGGATATCCGGATGTATCCATCCTTACCAATGATGATGCGGATTATCACCACCTGCATCCGGGATTCAAGATGAATATCCTGTCGGCTGTGCGAATTGCCTTTGCGCTGCCGATGATTGACGCGCTGGAAGAATTACTCCGGAAGATCCGGCCCTATGAGAAAATTCCAGGCAGCACAAATGAAGCCTTCGAGAAGGCTATGGATGTGTTTATTGAAGGACTTCAGTACCATGGAATACGCGGGGCGAGAAAAGGGTTCAAAAAAGCGATTCAAATCATGAAGCAGGTGGAATATGACCGGTCAGAACCAAGACCGAGAGTGTTGATTGTGGGAGAATATCTTCTGAATTTTCACCCCGGCGCGAACCATGATATCGAAGATTATCTGGAGAAAAATGGATTTGAGATTATCGAAGCGCGCATGACAGATGTCATCCGTAAGACCTATTTCTACAAAGATGCGCAGATTCGGGAATATCATCTGAAGAAATCTCCGGATCAAAAGATCTGGTATTACGTGGCAGACCATATTTTTAATCTGGCCCATGATATGGCGGACAAAATTGCGCTGGATCACCCTCTGTATGAGAAAGCCTGCCGGATGCAGGATTTAGTGAAGGACAGTGACTCTATTATTCACCATACCTTTGACGCGGGAGAAGGTGTTCTGATCCCAGGAGAAATTCTTCATCATGCGAAACATGGATGTGAAGCTTTCGTCATCCTGCAGCCTTTTGGCTGCCTTCCGAACCACGTGGTGGGAAGGGGAATCGTGAAAAAACTAAAAGAACTCTACCCAAACGTGCAGATTCTGCCTTTGGATTACGATCCGGATGTAAGCTTTGCCAATATTGAAAACCGGCTGCAGATGCTGGTGATGAATGTGCGGGCGGGCCGTACAGAAAAAAATAAAAAATGAGATGAATAACAATAAAAAACTCCCTTTGGAAGAAAAGCATCGAGAAGATCTTTTTTCTTCCAGGGGAGTTTTTCGTTGAAATCTGGTTATTTTTGTAAGATATTCAGCGTGTAATCATGAAGCATTTCCTTGCGCTTTGTGTCATATCTTAAAAAGTGGGAATAAAATATATCAATCATCACCAGGATTGGAAACTGGGGTGAAATGACATTGCCGCTTTCCAGATTTTCACGCAGGGCCAGAAGAATTACCTCATCACAGTAATCGGCCTGTTCCTTGTTCTTGTGGGAAGTCAGCAAAATGACATCGGAGCCGGCGGACTTGGCAGCTTTCAAGGAATCCACGACTTCCTGGGTTTTGCCGCTGACGCTGATACCGATGACTGCACAGGAATTATCCAGTAGAACAGAGTTCATCTTCATCACATGATTGTCAGAGATGGCCTCAATGTTCACTCCGATCCGCATAAAGCGCAGCTTCATTTCCCGTGCGGCCAGCCCCGAACTTCCACGGCCGTACACATAGATACGTTTGCCGGAGGAGAAGATTTCACACAGCCGGTTCAGCTGATTTTCGTCCACCAGAGAGTAACTTTTGTCCAGAAGCTCCTGGTAGGTGTTCAGAACCTGTCTGGTAGTGCTGTCTGTGACGGGTTTCTCATTCAGTTCATCGAGCCATTCTTTGTAGTAGAAGAGAAATTCCCGATATCCTTTGTAGCCGCATTTCTTTGCGAACCGGGACAGGGATGGTTCGGATACATAGAGGAGAGAGGATACATTTTTAGAAGAAAAATCAATCCTCTTCTGGTTATGCAGAAAGAAATCGGCGATGGTCTTTTCTGTAGGTGACAGCAAAGAGTAGACAGATTCAATATGTGTGATAATATTTTTTTCGTACTTGCGCATCATTTGATTCTAGTTAACAATATTTGTCGATGGCTGCCTGGATCATATCCGCAGCTTCTTTTGCGATTGGTTTGTCAGCTTCAGTCAGATTGGTCAGAGGAGCGCGAACGCCGCCGATATCCAGAGATTCGCGGATCCGGAGCACTTCTTTGATCATTGCGTACATGTTGCCGCGTCCGGAGCAGAGTTTCGCGATGATGGCGTTGATGGTGTACTGTACCTCACGTGCCTCTTCCATCTTATGCTCACGTACCAGCTGGTCTGCTTTCAGGATCAGCTCCGGCATTGCGCCGTAGGTTCCGCCGATTCCGCCGTCAGCGCCCATAGCACGTCCGCTGATCAGCTGCTCGTCCGGACCGTTGAATACGGTCAGTCTGTCTCCGCCGATGGATTTGAAGATTTCAATATCCTGAACCGGCATGGAGGAGTTCTTTACGCCTGCTACCTGCGGGTTTTTCAGCATTTCTTTCAGAAGGCTCGGTGTCAGAGCGGTTCCTGCCAGCTGCGGAATGTTGTAGATGACGAAATCTGTGTTTGGAGCAGCGCTGCTGATGGAATTCCAGTAGTCTGCGATGGAGTATTCCGGAAGGTGGAAATAGATCGGCGGGATGGCAGCGATGGCATCTACGCCCAGGCTCTCTGCGTGAGCGGCCAGTTCCATACTGTCACGGGTATTGTTGCAGGCAACGTGAGCGATCACGGTGAGTTTGCCTTTTACCACTTCCATCACGTTCTCCAGCATGATTTTGCGGTCTTCTTTGCTCAGGTAGATGCACTCTCCTGAGGATCCGCATACATAGACGCCTTTTACGCCTTTGTTTACGAAATAGCGCGCCAGCTCCTGGGTGCGGCTGGGGCTTACTTCGCCGTTGTCATCGTAGCAGGCATAGAATGCCGGAAAAATTCCCTGATATTTTTCTTTACTCATAGTTCATTACCTCCTTGAAAATAGGTTCTTACTTTAACTCCTGCAAAGCGCTTGAGAAGCGTTTTGTGATCAACTGTGGACGGGTGATGATGGAACCGACCACTACGCTGTAGCAGCCAAGTTCAATGACCCGTTTCGCTTTCTCCGGGGTGTCGATATTTCCCTCAGCGATGACCGGATGTTTGACATTTTTCAGGATCTCGCGGATGATGAAGAAATCATCGGTTTCGATGTGATCGCCTTTGCTCTCTTCGGTGTAGCCTACTAAAGTGGTGCCAATGAAATCGAATCCTAACCGGTCCGCGTTCAGCGCTTCTTCAATGGTAGAGCAGTCTGCCATCAGCAGCTGATCCGGATATTTCGCACGGATCTGTTCAACGAGCTTTTCCAGTGTGAGACCATTGGGTCTCGGACGAAGAGTGGCGTCCAGTGCGATGATGTCCGGCGCGGAAGGGATCAGTTCATCGACTTCTTTTATTGTAGGAGTGATGTAGACAGGGCATCCTTCGTAATCACGTTTGATAATTCCTATAATAGGAAGATTTACGTTCTTCTTAATCTCCGTGATGTCCTCAGGGGTGTTGGCCCGAATTCCTACTGCGCCGCCTTCTGCTGCGGCATATGCCATCCTTCCCATAATGAAGGATGAGTGGAGAGGTTCCTCTGGCAGTGCCTGACAGGACACGATCAAACCTCTGTGAATGGATTCTACGTTTGGACACATACGCTGTCCTCCTTTTTAATTGGAATATTCAAGTTAGCTTTATTATAGTTCTGATAGAAATAAATTCAATACAACAGGGCTGAAATGAAAGAATAACCAGGGAAAACTGGTAAAATGAATGAAAAACCAGGGTGATTTTCTGGGTGAATAGGTTAAAAGTGTATAAATACGAGAAGTACTTTCAGAAGTACTAAAACGAATTGAAAATTTCCAAAATTGTATTATAATGAGGACAATCAGAGGCAACAAAGAAGAAAGCGAAAAACAAAACAAAAAAGGGGAAAGGAGAGTGAATACCGACTATGAAGACAAACAAGCGTGATACCAAGTTTGCCTATGCAATTAATGCTCCGTTGATCATTTACCTGGTATGTATCCTGGTGGGACCTGTTCTCTGGGGTATTTACATGAGCTTCACGAACAAGATTATTGGTGGAGATGCGACATTCATTGGCCTTCAGAATTATATCAGCCTTCTTCAAGATGCGGAGTATCGTCGGTCTATTTTAAATACTCTTGTATTTACTGCAATCTCAATTGTGGGTAAATTGTTTTTCGGAGTTTTGATGGCTTTGGCATTGAACGTGGAATTTAAAGGAAGAAATGTTGTGCGTGCTTTATTGATGATTCCGTGGACACTGCCGAACATCGTGGCAGTATTGAACTGGAGATGGATATTCAGTTCAACAGGAGGTATTGCGAATTACCTGCTGAAGTCACTGCATCTGATTGACAAGGATCTGATCTGGTTCGGCTCCGCAGGACTTGCAATGGCAACCTGTGTGATTGCCAATGTATGGAGAGGAACCCCATTCTTCGGAGTTTCCATTCTGGCGAAACTGCAGACAATCTCCAAAGATGGATATGAGGCAGCGGCAATTGACGGTGCGAACATCTGGCAGAGATTCCGTTACATTACTCTTCCGGAGATCAAGGACGTCATCATGCTTTCCACCTTGATGTCCACAATCTGGACTCTGAATGAGTTCGAATCCATCTGGCTGATGACCGGAGGCGGTCCGAACGGTGCAACGGAAACCATGAACGTATTCAGTTATCAGACAGCTATGAGAAGCATGATGCTTGGAAAAGGTATTGCCGTATCTGTTATCGCGATGCCGGTTCTGATTATATTGATCAGTCTGATTTCCCGCAGAATGCTGAAGGACGAAGAATAGGAGGGAGAAGGAATGAAGCAGAAGAAAAGCGTAAAAATTCTCAGCAGAGTTTTCATTATATTATGCGTGATCGTGTCCATGGCCCCTCTTTACTGGATGGTGAATACCTCTCTAAAGCCTCAGGCGGAAATTTATAGTGCGACACCAAGCCTGTTTCCTCAGAACCTGACAACGGAGTCTTATACGTATCTGTTGACAGAGACGAACTTCCTGTCAGGTGTCAAGAACAGTTTGATTATAGCAATTGTAGTATCACTCTTTTCGATTGTAATTGCTTATCCGGCGGCTTATGCGATCGCCAGACTGAAATTCAAAGGAAAGAAATTGTTTTCAAAATCTATCCTGATGACTTACCTGCTTCCTACATCGGTACTTTACATTCCGCTGTACATCCTGGTATCTCAGGTTGGATTGACAGACAACATCCTGGGTCTGTTATTGATATATCCCACCTTCACCTTGCCGTATGTGGCATGGGTGTTGATTCCCCACATCCAGTCCATTCCCTATGATCTGGATGAGGCAGCTATTGTGGACGGCTGCAGCCGATTCCGCGTAATGTATCAGATTATTTTCCCGCTGGCACTTCCGGGTATCGTCTCCACGACGATCTTTGCCTTTGCAATGTGCTGGGGTGAATATATGTATGCGTTGGTAAACATCACATCTGAATCTATGATGACTTTCCCGCTGGTTATCTCCGGACTGATCTTCGGCGATATGTATCCATGGGGACAGTTGATGGCAGGTGCGATCCTCGCCTGTGTACCGATCGTCATTATCTATATGCTGGCATCCAGCTCTCTGGTTGGCGGAAAGACCGCAGGCGGTGTAAAAGGTTGATCTTGGAAAGACAATTATGTGTTCAATAAAAAATTTATTATAAAGGAGGAGAACTAATGAAAGTAAAGAAACTGGTAGCATTGGGACTGGCAGCAGTTATGACTCTGTCATTGGCTGCATGTGGCGGTGGAAGTAGTGACAGCAGCAGTTCATCATCGGATTCTGCATCCAGCGAAGGCGGCGGAGAGCTGAATGTATGGCTGGAGAAAATCTTTACCGATGATGCCAACAATGCAATGGAGGAACGTATCAACAGTTTTGCAGAGGAGCAGGGAGTTACTGTGAACGTGGAATTTATCTCTGCTACAGATTTCACAACGAAATTGAACGCTGCGGTTGAGGCGGGCAATGTTCCGGATGTGGTGACTTCTGCTGTGACAAAGATCGTAAACTATTATCCAAGCAACCCATTCCTGGATGTGACAGATCTGGTTGAGGAGATCAATAGCGAGCGTCCATACCTGGAAGCTATCTCCGAGGGAAGTAAGATCGAGGACAAGAACTATTTTGTACCGATGACCAGTTCTTCCACAATGATGTTCATCAGAAAGGATAAGATGGAGGAAGCTGGACTTACAGAACTTCCGAAGACATGGGATGAAGTATTTGAGTACGCAGAGAAAATGTCTGATCCGGATAACGGATTCTATGGACTGGCAATGGGCTGTGGACCGACAGATGAGGACGGCGAGAATATGTTCCGTAACATCATGTGGAACCAGGGCGGATATGTGTTTGACAAAGATGGCAACATCACTCTTGACAATGACGCGGCGAAAGAGCTGCTGACCAAATACAAAGAAATGTATGACAATGGTGTGATCCCGCCGGCAGCATCTACCTGGGATTCCGGCGGAAATAACACTTCCTACCTGATGGGAGAATCTGCAATTGTTATGAATGCACCGACTATGTATAACTCTATGATGACTGACGACAGCTATGCAGACCTTCTGGAGAACACAGAGGTTATGAGCCTTCCGGCAGGAAGCGATAACAATGTGACTATGGGATTTGCAGCTGGTCCGGCTATCATGAAAGACAGCAAGAACATTGATTTGGCGAAAGAGCTGATCCGTTATCTGTTCGATTCTGAGTGGTATGATCAGTATCTGGAAATCACAGCACCTGTTTATGCACCGGTATTCCAGGATTGCAAAGACAGCGAGACCTGGTCACAGGGCGTGAACGCACAGGTTCTGAGCTATGCTGAGAATTCAACAGGTTACTATGGATATCCAGTGGAAAGCACCAGAGGACGTGCAGTGGCAGCAAAGAGCTACTTCACCTTCCCAATGTCTAATATGATGAATCAGGTTGTGACCGGCGCGGCGGATGTTGATACTGCAATCGCAAATGCGGTACAGGATCTGGAAGAGCTGGATGCAACCGTACAGGATGAATAAGAAAGGACTCTCTGAAAAATGAAAAAGAAGATTTGGATTAATCTGGATGAAAATAAGGTCGACATTACTTATCTGGACAAGGCGTTTGAGGAATATGAGTTTATTAAATGCCCGATTGATTCCAATGATGAAGAGAAAACCATTGAATTGGGCAAAGAATGTGACGCAGTGATCAGTACCTGGGAACCCTGGAATGAGAGAACACTTCAGGCAGTCAAAGGTAAACTTCACTATATCGTGAGATATGGCGCTGGTACGGATAACATTGACATTCCG
>ERZ1643247.1146-NODE-1146-length-26406-cov-9.360062_pt1 | contig 26406 bp, 23 predicted proteins | sample MGYA00579264_ERZ1643247 | MGnify/ENA primary metagenome ERZ1643247 (study PRJEB29033, sample SAMEA4952262) | chicken gut metagenome | biome: Broiler Chicken; feature: Gastrointestinal Tract; material: Caecum | place: Ireland | collected 2018 | study: Broiler... | reverse complement strand
GAGACGGTGGAATATCAGCCTGCGGTGTATGCTACATTCTGGGCGCTGGTACCGCCGGTTGTGGCAATTGTGCTGGCTCTGATCACAAAAGAGGTGTACAGTTCCCTGTTTGTGGGAATTGTGGTGGGAGCTTTGTTTTACTCGGATTTCCAGTTTGAAGGAACGATCACCCATATTTTCCAGGGAGGCATTGTGAGTGTCCTGTCTGACAGTTATAATGTGGGGATTCTGATTTTTCTGGTGGTGCTGGGATCCATTGTCTGTATGATGAACCAGGCAGGCGGTTCTGCCGCCTTTGGACGTTGGGCGGCAAAGAAGATTAAGAACCGGGAGGGCGCGCAGCTGGCCACGATTTTGCTGGGAGTCTTGATTTTTATTGATGATTATTTTAACTGTCTGACTGTGGGAAGTGTCATGAGACCCGTCACGGATAAGTTTCAAGTTTCCAGGGCGAAGCTGGCGTATCTCATTGACGCAACGGCGGCGCCGGTGTGTATCATAGCTCCGATTTCTTCCTGGGCTGCGGCAGTAACTGGTTTTGTGGAGGGTGAAGATGGTTTTTCCATTTTCATCCGAGCGATTCCCTTTAACTTCTATGCGCTTTTGACTATCGCCATGATGATCACACTGGTTCTGATGAAGGTGGAGTACGGGCCTATGGCAGTCCATGAGGCGAATGCCAAAAAAAGGTGACATCTACACCACGCCGGACCGCCCTTATGAAAAAGACGATGAGAAGCCGGAGAATGAGAACGGAAAGGTGATTGATCTTCTGATTCCGATTCTCGCACTGATTGTCTGCTGCATTATCGGGATGATTTACACCGGAGGATTTTTCTCCGGAACGGGATTTGTCGAAGCTTTCTCCAACTGCGATGCCTCTGTCGGACTGACTTTTGGAAGTTTCTTTGACATTGTGATTACAATTATTCTGTATAAAGTCCGCCGGGTGCTCACTTTCAAGGAATGTATGGAGTGTCTTCCGGAAGGATTTAAGGCCATGGTTCCGGCCATTTTAATTCTGACTTTTGCCTGGTCCTTGAAGTCTATGACAGACAGCCTGGGGGCGGCTGAGTTTGTGGCGGGCATTATGGAAAACTGTGCAGCCGGATTTACCAATTTTCTTCCGGCAGTGATTTTCCTCGTGGGCTGTGGATTGGCTTTTGCCACCGGAACATCCTGGGGAACCTTTGGAATTCTGATTCCGATTGTAGTGGCAGTTTTTGAGAACACAGATCCGCAGATGATGATCATCTCAATCTCAGCCTGCATGGCGGGCGCTGTCTGCGGAGACCACTGTTCACCGATTTCAGATACGACGATTATGTCCTCGGCAGGGGCACAGTGTAACCATGTGAACCATGTGTCAACACAGCTTCCCTATGCTATGACCGTGGCAGCCATCTCGTTTTTGACTTATATCATTGCGGGATTTGTGAAGACAGCCTGGATTGCTCTTCCGGCAGGACTTCTGATGCTGATTGTGACGCTGTATTTGATCAGACGGGTGAAGGTTTGTAAAAAATAAGTTTGAGATAAAAGAGGGCTTGTGAAAAACAAAGTTGCGTTTTTCACAAGCCCTTTGAAATTGGTCAGACTAACACGGGAAATCCTTGGTCAATCTGAAAGGTAAACTGTGTGTCAGCGAAGGCAAGCTGATCGCCAGGATAGAGTTGTGTGGGGCCATTGAGCGGCATCCCGTTGAGGAAGGTTCCGTTGGTGGAACCCAGATCTTCGATGACGAAGATTCCGTCCGGCGTGCGCGTGATCAGACAGTGCCGGCGGGAAACCCGGTTGGAGTGAACGATGATGTCGCAGGTTTTGCTGCGGCCGATCACCCACTGATTCTGCGGTCCGCGGTCATAGGGATTGGGTGAGCCGACGGTATTCTGAGGACGGCTGTAAAAGTTATCTCCCGCCTCGTTATAAGATTCCGGAACCGGTGAGCCATAAGCGTTCTCGTCTGGCTGATCGTAGAGATTCGGATCTGCTTCATGATAAGATTCCGGTTCAGGTGTATGGCTGGGCGGCATATTTTCCGGGGCACCGTAGGAAAAACTGTCAGGATTTTCGTAGGAATTTTCTTCCGGAGCCTGGAAAAACTCCTCTTCCTCGCGGAGAGAGCCACCGCAGAAAGGACAGAAATTTCCATCTTCTTCCAATCTTGTTCCGCAATGAGGACAAAACATATCAAAACCTTCTTTCTGTAAGAGTGTATACTCATCATTTTAAACAATAGCATAAAACGAAAGTCCGTTCTTGTCAACAGGCAGGGGCTGGTTTATAATAAAAGCTCAGAGAAAACATGGAAAAGAACCGTTATGCGAGGTGACTGACGAATGAAAAGCGTTCATGAGATACAGGAAGAATTTAAGCGAAGCGAAGTCCGGGATTGGAAGACACTCTGTGAACAGTATCGCCAGGATAAGAGAAAGGGAGTGGCGTCTCTGGTGGCAAGATATGAGAAGAAACTTCTGGCCATCGAGGAAGAGAAGAAGCGTATGGAGCAGATGTTTGCCTACGAGAGGGAGTATGATCATCTGGGATATGTCTGTGGGATCGATGAGGCTGGAAGGGGGCCGCTGGCGGGGCCTGTGGTGGCAGGTGCAGTGATTCTGCCCGGGAACTGCGATATTTTATATCTGAATGATTCCAAGAAGCTGTCTGCCAAGAAGAGGGAAGAACTGTATGAAGTGATTCAAAGAGAGGCGGTTGCTGTCGGTGTGGGATATGCCAGTCCGCAGCGGATTGATGAGATTAATATTCTTCAGGCGACCTATGAAGCCATGAGGGAGGCGGTGGGGAAATTGGGTGTGAAACCACAGATTCTCCTCAATGACGCAGTCACCATCCCGGATCTTCCTTATCCGCAGGTTCCGATTATCAAAGGAGACGGGAAAAGTGCGAGTATCGCGGCGGCGAGTATCGTGGCGAAGGTGACTCGAGACAGACTGATGATGGAGTATGATAAGCTGATGCCGGAATATGGATTTGCCTCTCACAAAGGGTATGGAGCCCCGGAACATATTGCGGCGTTGAAAAAATACGGTCCGTCTCCGATTCACAGGAAGACCTTCATCACCCATTTCGTGTGAGTGCAGTATGAACCGAAGACAGGTCGGCACGGAATACGAAAGGCAGGCGGCGGCTTTTCTGGAGGAGAGAGGATGCGAAGTCATAGAGAGAAATTACCGCTGCCGCTTAGGCGAGGTGGATCTGATTGTGCGTGATGGGAACTACCTGGTCTTTGTGGAGGTGAAGTACCGTCAGAGTGAGAGGACAGGACACCCGCTGGAGGCAGTGAATCCGGCAAAACAGAGAAGAATCAGCAGGACAGCAGTCTGGTATCTGCAAAGCCATGGCCTTGGCATGGATCAGCCCAGTCGTTTCGATGTGGTGGGAATTTGCGGCGGTCAGGTTCTCTGGCTGAAGGATGCCTTTCCTTTCTCGGGGTGACAGCTTGCCGGTATCAGGATTAAAATCAGAGAGGAGTCAGGAAATTGTGACAGAGATCAGATGGAAAACAGGAAAACCAGAAAATACGAAAGTGCACAAAGAGGGCGGGGTGATTTATCTGAGTTATCCGGCCCTGGATCGGACAGGGATGGTATGTCATGGATTTTCCACAAGGCTTGGAGGAGTCAGCCAGGGAGTGTTTCGCTCCATGAATCTGGGATTTGGAAGAGGAGATGACAAGGAGAATGTGTTGGAGAATTTTGGAAGAATTGCAGGAGCCATCGGATTTTCCCGTGAAGACATTGTGACGGCAGACCAGACACACACCACGAATGTCCGGGAGATCACAAAGGAGGATCGGGGAAACGGCGTGACAAAGGAGAGAGCATTTCACAATGTAGATGGGATGATCACCGATGTGCCCGGTCTGATTCTCACAACTTTTTACGCGGACTGTGTTCCTTTGTATTTTGTGGACCCGGTTCACAAGGCCATCGGTCTGTCCCATTCCGGCTGGAGAGGGACGGCGGGAAAAATTGGGAAAGTTACACTTGAGAAGATGAGGAAGAGATATGGGACCGATCCGTCGGAGGTGGTGGCCGCCATCGGCCCGTCCATCTGCCGTGACTGCTATGAGGTCAGCGAGGATGTGATCCAGCAGTTTCAGCAGGCTTTTCCCAGGGAGGATTGGGAATCTCTCTACGATGAGAAAGCAGACGGAAAGTATCAGTTGGACCTGTGGCAGGCGAACAGGCTCATCCTGCTGGAAGCAGGGGTTTTGCCAGACCGGATTATTATGCCGGAGATCTGTACCTGCTGTAATCCGGAATTTTTATTCTCTCACCGGGCATCCGGCGGAAAGAGGGGAAATCTGGCAGCTTTCCTTGGACTGCGAGAGTTCTGAAAAATAACAAAAAGTATATATGAAAAAAGAATCCGCTTCCGGATTCTTTTTTTCATGGTGTTTATTTTCTCATCTTTTTTGCTTTTTCCATCAATTTGATGATCTTGTCATTGCTGGATCTGACTTTCTCCACGGACACATCATGATTGATAATGTCGATGATACTTGCCAGATATTTGCTCATATTCGCCTCAATATAGTAAGGTTTTGTCAGAAGTTCAGGGTCACGGTAGTTCAGGTTCGTGGTGATTACCTTGTCGATGTATCCCTTCTCATAATACTCATCAAACTTATCCAGACCGTCAGTGAACAGACCGTAAGTGGTGCAGACAAATACACGTTTTGCGTTGCGCTCTTTTAACTGCTTTGCCACATCCAGCATACTTCCGCCGGAGGAGATCATATCGTCGATGACCAGCACATCCTTGCCTTCCACAGAGTCGCCGAGAAATTCATGAGCTACAATGGGGTTCTTGCCGTTGATGATGGTTGAGTAATCACGGCGCTTGTAGAACATACCCATGTCTACACCCAGGATACTGGAGAAGTAGACAGCTCTTGACATGGCGCCCTCGTCCGGACTGATGATCATCAGATGCTCATTGTCCGCTACGAAGTCCGGAACATGTTTGAGAAGGGCTTTCAGAAACTGGTAGGTTGCGAAGAAGTTATCGAATCCCTTCAGCGGAATGGAGTTCTGTACCCGCGGGTCGTGTGCATCGAATGTGATGAGGTTGGATACTCCCATACTGCTCAGCTCTTTCAAAGCCAGGGCACAGTCCAAAGACTCTCTCTTAGCCCGTTTGTGCTGGCGCCCCTCATAGAGGAACGGCATGATGACATTGATCCGGTGTGCCTTACCTGTGGCAGCGGATATGATACGTTTCAGATCCTGGTAGTGATTGTCCGGAGACATGTGATTCTCGTGTCCGCATACGGTATAGGTGAGACTATAGTTGGTGATATCCACCATGATAAACAAGTCCACTCCACGGACAGACTCCTTGATAAAACCTTTTCCCTCACCGGTTCCGAAACGGGGACATTCACATTCAATCAGAAAAGAGTCCGCACTGTATCCCTCAAGATTCACTCCGGACTGATTGTGACTTATCAGCTCTTTTCGGAAACGCACCAGTTTGGAATCCACTTCCCTTGCAAGGTCCTGGCAGCCGGCCAGGGCTGCGATTTTGATCGGTGCTACCGGAAGGCTTTTTTCCAGCAATTCAATATTCGGCATAATTTACCTCCAATTTATCTTGATCCCACTTATTATGTAAAAAGAATGTGTTCTCTCGTCTTTACATCGTCTTTACACTATATTTATAACATTCGTTTTTGCGACCGTCAAGGAATTTATTGCTTTTTAGATTCAAAATTGGTATGATAAAGTAGGATTTAAAGGAGTAAATAGAAGATGAAAAAAAAGGAACATGTGATATCCAGGGTGAATCCTGGGAGTATTGCACAGGAATTGGGAATTGAAAAAGGAGATGTCCTGCTGGAGATCAATCAGACTCCCATTGAAGATGTGCTGGATTATCACTATCTTATGAATGAAGAATATGTGGAACTTCTGATTCGCAAACCGGATGGAGAGGAATGGATTCTGGAAGTGGAGAAGGAATACGAGGAAGATCTGGGGGTGGAATTTGAGAACGGGCTGATGGATGAGTATCGTTCCTGTTCCAATCACTGTATCTTCTGCTTTATTGATCAGATGCCCAAGGGGATGAGAGAAACTCTGTACTTTAAGGACGATGATTCCAGACTGTCCTTTCTTCAGGGAAATTATGTGACGCTGACCAATATGTCGGATCATGATATTGACCGGATCATCAAGTATCACCTGGAACCCATCAATATCTCCTTTCAGACGACGAATCCCACCCTTCGCTGCCAGATGCTCCACAACCGCTTTGCGGGGAAGGCGCTGGAGAAGGTACAAAGACTGTGTGACGCGGGAATTCATATGAATGGACAGATTGTTCTGTGCAAAGGGATCAATGATGGGGCGGAGCTGGAACGGAGTCTGGAAGATCTGTGTAACTATTATCCGGCACTTCAGAGTGTCTCTGTGGTTCCGGTGGGCTTGACAAAATACCGGGATGAATTGTATCCTTTACAGGCGTTTGACTGTCAGGATGCCGGGGAAGTGCTGGAGATCATTGGAAGATACCGTGACAAAATGTGGCAGGAACATCAGACCCACTTTGTTCATGCCTCAGATGAATGGTATATTCTGGCTGGAAGTTCGCTTCCCGGCGAGGATGCCTACGACGGCTATCCCCAGCTGGAAAACGGAGTGGGAATGATCCGTCTTCTCACAGAAGAGATTGCTGCAGGCCTGAAGGAGAGAAAAGGCGATGAGAGAGAAAGGAAAGTCTCCATAGCCACAGGACTTCTGGCAGCACCTTATATCCGGGAATATGTCCGCTGGATCGAGCAAACATATCCCAATGTATGTGTTCAGGTCCATGAGGTGCGAAATCAGTTTTTTGGTGAGAAAATAACGGTGGCCGGTCTTCTAACCGGACAGGATCTGCGGGAACAGCTGAGGGGGAAAGATCTGGGAGAACAGCTGCTGCTCTCTAGCAATATGTTTCGCAGTGGGGAGGAGATTTTCCTGGATGATGTGAATGTGCACGATCTGGAGCGTGAGCTTCAGGTACCGATCACGGTGGTTGACAGCGGCGGAGAAGATTTCCTGGATGCAGTCCTGGGAGATCTTCAGAACAAGGAACATAGAAGGAGACAGATATATGAGCAAACCAGTTGTAGCAATTGTAGGACGTCCTAATGTGGGCAAATCTACATTGTTTAATGTCCTGGCAGGAGAGAATATCTCCATTGTCAAGGATACGCCCGGCGTAACCCGGGACCGGATTTATGCGGATGTGACATGGCTGGACAAGACCTTTACCATGATAGATACCGGTGGAATCGAGCCGGACAGTAAAGACATCATACTCTCGCAGATGCGGGAGCAGGCACAGATCGCCATTGACACAGCGGATGTGATTATTTTCCTGGTAGATGTGCGTCAGGGTATGGTGGACGCGGATGCGAAAGTGGCGGACATGCTGCGCAGAAGTACCAAGCCAGTGGTTTTGGTGGTGAACAAGGTGGACAGTTTCGAGAAATATATGATGGATGTCTACGAGTTCTATAATCTGGGAATCGGAGAACCTATTCCGATTTCTTCTTCCTCCCGTCTGGGGCTGGGAGATATGCTGGATGAAGTGGTGAAACATTTTCCGGAGCAGAAGAACCAGGATGAAGAAGATGAGATTCCGAGAATCGCAGTGGTGGGAAAACCCAATGTGGGAAAATCTTCCTTGATTAACAAACTGGTGGGTGAAGACAGGGTGATTGTCTCAGACATTGCCGGTACCACCAGAGATGCCATTGACACGAAAGTGGCCTGGAATGGCAAAGAATATATTTTTATCGACACGGCCGGCCTTCGAAGAAAAGGCAAGGTAAAGGAAGAGATTGAGCGATACAGTGTGATCCGCACAGTGACGGCGGTGGAACGCGCGAACATTGTGATTCTCATGATTGACGCTGTGGAAGGTATCACGGAGCAGGATGCCAAGATCGCCGGGATTGCCCACGAAAAAGGCAAAGGCGTTATCATCGCGGTGAATAAATGGGATGCCATTGAGAAGAATGATAAGACCATCTATAAGTACCGGGAAAAGATCCGCAACACTCTCTCCTATATGCCCTACGCGGAGCTGGTGTTTATCTCGGCTAAGACAGGGCTTCGGCTCCAGAGGCTGTTTGAGACCATCGATGCGGTGGTGGAGAATCAGACACTCCGGATTCAGACAGGAGTTTTGAATGAGATTCTCACAGAGGCCATGGCTATGCAGCAGCCCCCTTCCGACAGAGGAAAGCGGCTTAAAATTTTCTATATGACACAGGTAGCTGTCCGTCCTCCGACGTTTGTGATTTTTGTGAATGACAAAGAACTGATGCATTTTTCATATACAAGGTATTTGGAGAACCGGATTCGAGATGCTTTTGGCTTCGGGGGAACTCCGCTGAAATTTATTGTGAGGGAAAGAGGAGAGAAAAAGTGATTTTGGTAAGAGTGATCTGTGTGGTGATTGGATATCTGTTTGGATTGTTTCAGACTTCCTATTTGTATGGCAGAGCGAATCATATGGATATCCGGGAACATGGGAGTGGAAATGCAGGTACAACGAATGCGCTGCGCACAATGGGTAAGAAAGCAGGGGCTCTGACTTTGCTGGGAGACTGTCTGAAATGTGTTCTGGCAGTGGTGGCAGTCCGGCTGATCTTCGGGGGAAACTACAAAGACATCCTGCCGCTTTTGAGTCTGTACGCGGCAGCTGGATGTATTCTGGGACATAATTTTCCTTTTTATCTCGGCTTTCGCGGCGGAAAGGGAGTTGCTGCTTCCGTGGGAATGGTGATTGTGATGGATTGGAGGATCTTTCTGATCTGTGCGGTGGTTTTTTTCACCATTTATTTTACCACGCATTACGTTTCTCTTTGCTCCATCAGTGCCTATCTGGTGGCATTGGTGATGTTGATTGTTTTTGGGCAGATGGGACATTACCATATGGCGCAGGCAAGGGTCTGGGAGATGGATCTTGTGATGACTTTTCTGACAATTCTGGCCGTATACCGGCACAGAGCGAATATTAAGCGCTTGTTGAGTGGTGAGGAAAGCAAAATATATCTCAGCACGAAAAATAAGAAATAGAGGTGATAAAATTGGCAAAAATTAGTGTATTAGGAGCGGGAAGCTGGGGGACGGCCTTGTCATTGCTTTTGCATAACAATGGTCATGAAGTGATTCTCTGGTCGGTAATCGAAGAGGAAGTCAAGATGCTTCGTGAGAAGCGTCAGCATGAGAGTAAGCTGCCGGGGGTGAAACTTCCGAAGGAGATTGATATCACAGCAGATCTGGAGTATTCCTGCAAGGACAGAGATCTTCTGGTTTTGGCGGTTCCCTCGCCTTACACCAGAAGTACTGCGCACAGCATGAAGGAGCTGGTTCGATACGGACAGATTATTGTGAATGTTGCAAAGGGAATCGAGGAGACGACTCTGATGACGCTCAATGAGATCATCGAGGAGGAGATTCCCCAGGCGGATGTGGCGGTTCTGTCGGGACCAAGCCATGCGGAGGAAGTTGGAAGAGGGCTTCCGACTACCTGCGTTGCCAGTGCGCGTACAAAAAAGACAGCGGAATATGTACAGGAAGTGTTCATGAGTCCGGTGTTCCGTGTCTACACATCTCCGGATATTCTGGGTGTGGAACTGGGCGGTTCTCTGAAAAATGTGATAGCCCTTGCGGCAGGAACAGCAGACGGACTGGGTTATGGAGACAACACGAAAGCAGCCCTGATTACCAGAGGTATCGCAGAGATTGCAAGGCTTGGGATTGAGATGGGCGCGAAATCACAGACTCTGTATGGTCTGTCTGGTATGGGGGATCTGATTGTCACCTGTGCCAGTGTACACAGCAGAAACCGGAAAGCCGGATATCTGATGGGAAAAGGATATACAATGGAAGAAGCCATGAAAGAAGTGAAGATGGTGGTGGAAGGCGTGTATTCTGCCAAGGCGGCGAAGCAGCTGTCTGAGAAGTACCATGTGGAGATGCCCATTGTGGATGAGGTCAACAAGGTGCTGTTTGAAGGAAAATCAGCCAAGGATGCGGTGATGGATCTGATGCTTCGTGATAAGAAGATGGAGGCGCCGGTTATTTCCTGGGATATGAAATAAAGATTTTGCTACCTATTTAAATAGTGGCAGTATGATAAAAGCCATTTTGCGGGGAATGAAATTCCTGCAAAATGGCTTTTCGGCTGTTTTAGATTAGAAAGGAACATCTCTTAAATCTTCCGGGACGTGGGATACGTGGAGATTCTGGTTAAGGCTGTCGATAATCTCCATGTCCTCCTCTTCAATCTCAAAATCAAAAATATCTCCGTTTATCCGGATGCGTTCCGGATCACTGGACTTGGGGATGACGGCAACCCCTTTCTGGAGAGCCCAGCGCAGTCCGATCTGTGCGGGAGTTTTCACATATTTTGTGGCAAGGACACACATGACGTCGTTGTCGAAATAAGCGCCTCTGGCAAGCGGCGCGTAAGCCTGTACCTGAATACCACGGTCCTGACAGTATTCCAATAAGTCCTTCTGATAGCAGTAAGGGTGAAATTCGATTTGATTGACGGCGGGTACGATGTCGGAATACTTTTTCAGCTCTTCCAGATGACGGATCTCGAAGTTGCTGACGCCGATTGACTGTGCCTGACCGGATTCCAGAAGTTTTTCCATCTCTTTCCAGGTATTGAGAAAACAGCCGGGAACCGGCCAATGTATGAGGTATAGGTCTACGTAGTCCAGCTGAAGGCGCTCAAGACTTCTGCGGAACGAATCCTCAATATCTCCAAGACGCTGAGCGTTGTTCCAGATTTTGGTGGTGACAAATAAGTCCTTACGGGGAATGCCGCACTGAGCGATTCCTCTCCCCACGGCATCTTCGTTGGCATAGGCAGATGCTGTGTCAATCAGCCGGTAACCTGCCTGGGTGGCATGGTAGATGGCCTGTTCTGCTTCGTTGTCTCCTGTCAATTTATATACACCTAAACCCAATAAAGGCATTTCTCTGTCGGTATTCAAGAATACGGTTTTTCGCATGAAAAAAATCAGCCTCCTTCCAATGTTATCTGCACCAGTATAACATAAAACTGTAAAATATGTACATAAAAACTATTAAAAAATATTGAACAGGAAGAAAAATGCTTAAGAAAAAAGTTAAAGAAGACTAAAATAGTATAAAAACCACCAAGCTTATCGTTAATAAAGTAACAAGTTTGTTAAACTAAAATACAAACACTGTCAAAATGTATAAAATTTACCTTAATTTTCATGGATTTATAGAAAAATCTAAGAAGATATTCTTGCTAAACGTAGGGAATCGTTGTATAATGAAGGAAATTGATAATTTCTTATCATGTAAGAGACTGCGCATTGCGCAGCAACTGAAGAAAGGAGTAGCACATGCATTTGGTTAAAGACGAAAATGGCAATATGGTTCCCCATGGACATGAACATAATCATGAGGAACATGCGCATTGTGGAAATTGCCAGGGTGGCGATTGCAAAAATGAGACACTGGCTCTTTTGACCTATATGCGTCAGCATAATGAACAGCATGCAGCTGAGTTGGACCAGATGGCAGATAATCTTCTGAAATTGGGAATGGATGCTGCTGCGAAGACAATCAAGGAAGCTGTGGCAGATTTCCAGAAAGGAAATATGCGTTTGGGACTGGCGCTTACACTGGTGAAAAGTGAACTTGAGAAGTAGGAGGCATAGATATGTGTTTGGCAACAGTTTACAAAGAAAGTGACAATACCGTAATCCTGAAAAATACCAGCCGCATTGATGTGGATGGCGGGAAATTGATCCTGAGAGATATCATGGGACAGGAGACCGTGGTAGAAGGAAAGATTCTCATGGTGGATCTGGCAAACAGTATCGTGAAGATCAGCTGTGAGTAACGGTTGCCTTCCGAAGAGAAATAGACATAGATGGGGAGTCTTCCCCGTCTGACAAAACAAGAACTTACTGAAAAATAATAACTTAGGAGGTGCCCGCGAATATGGCACATGTAATTGCTGTGGCAGGTAAAGGCGGCGTTGGAAAGACCAGCTTATGCGGCCTTTTGATCCAGTATCTGGGACAGAAAGGGAAGGGACCGATCCTCGCAGTGGACGCGGATGCGAATTCCAATTTGAATGAAGTTCTGGGTGTGGAAGTTGAGACAACGCTGGGAGAAGTCCGCGAAGAGATCGAGAGATCTGAGATGGATGACAATACACCGATTCCTGCAGGAATGAGCAAGGCGGATTACGCAGAGATCCGCTTCAATAACGCACTGATTGAAGATGATGATTTTGACCTGCTGGTTATGGGAAGAACACAGGGAAAAGGCTGTTACTGTTATGTGAATGGTCTTCTGAGCGCTCAGCTTGCCAAATATCAGAGCCATTATCCCTATATGGTTGTGGACAATGAAGCTGGCATGGAGCATATCAGCAGAGGTGTTCTGCCGAGCATGCAGACGGCGATTCTGGTCAGCGACTGCTCCCGCAGAGGTGTGCAGGCGGTCGGAAGAATTGCTGAACTGATCAAAGAATGCGATATGCATCCCAGTCAGGTTGGACTGATTATCAACCGTGCTCCCAATGGAGAGCTGAATGAAGGGACAAAAGAAGAAATTGAGAAACAGGGACTGAACCTTCTGGGAGTGGTTCCTCAGGATGAGACCGTATACGAATATGACTGCGAAGGAAAACCTCTGGTGAATCTGCCGGATGATAATCCTGTGAAAGTGGCGTTGCGGGGAATTGTAGACAAACTTGGTCTTTGAGACCGTTTAGGGCTGCTGCGTGGGATGAATAATTGCTTATTTGCGTAGCGGCCCTGTATTCTGAAAGAAATAACCCATGGGGGAGGATGGGATAGGGATCCGTCCCTGTGAGTTTTTTCTATAGATAGAATTACTCTAAAAAAATAAAGTACTGGAGTACAATGTAGAAGGAGGTCAATAATGAGTGAATTCAAACTAACTACAGTGGAAGAATTTGAGGCGGCAACCGAGCGGTTGCTGGAGACTGGTGCTAAAGTCGGCGCTGATTCCTGGCAGCTGCGTGTGAAAAATCAAACTCCACACTGTAAATTCGGCGAGTCTGGTGTGTGCTGTAGGATTTGTACTATGGGTCCTTGCCGAATCACAAAAAAAGCTCCGCGCGGTATCTGCGGATGTGACGTACACGGCATCGTAGGAAGAAATTTCCTTCGCTTTACAGCAGGCGGTTCTGCAACTCACTCTGATCACGGACGTGAGATTGCACATACTCTGTATGAGGCTTCAGCAGATGGAAACTATCATGTAAAAGATCCTGAGAAACTGCTTCGTCTGGCAGCTGAGTTCGGCGTTGAGACAGAGGGAAGAGACATCTATGACATCGCTCATGATGTGGCTGAGGCAGGTCTGATGGAATATGGTAAACCATTCGGATATCAGACTTTTACAAAGAGAGCACCTGAGCATACGCAGGAGATCTGGGACAGAGAAGAGATCCGTCCTCGTGCAATCGACCGTGAGGTTTCCTGCTCTATGCACATGACCCATATGGGATGTTCTTCCAAACCGGAGGCGCTGGTTCGCCAGGCACTTCGTTCCGGTCTTTCCGATGGATGGGGCGGTTCCATGATGGGTACCGAGTTCTCTGACGTATTGTTCGGAACTCCAAGAGAAGTAGAGACAGAGGCAAACCTGGGTGTTATGGTGGAAGAGAATGTCAACATCGTTGTTCACGGCCATGACCCGTCACTGTCAGAGATGATCTGCGAATACGCAGACAGCAAAGAGATGATCGACTATGCGAAATCCATGGGCGCAAAGGGCATCACAGTATCTGGTGTATGCTGTACTTCCAACGAGGTAGCTATGCGTCGTGGTATTCCGATGGCTGGTAACTTCCTGCAGCAGGAGAACGTAGTTCTCACAGGTGCCTGCGAGGCGATCGTCGTAGACGTTCAGTGTATCTTCCCGGCTTTGGGACCGCTGAGCAAATGTTTCCATACAAAGTTCATCACCACTTCTCCGGTTGCGCAGATGCCTGATTCTGAGTTCATTCGTTTCAACGCGAAGACAGCAGGTGAGAACGCAAAACAGATCGTGAAGATGGCAATCGAGAACTTCAAGAACAGAAAACCGGAGCTGGTACATATTCCGCAGATGAAACAGAAAGCAGTTGTCGGATTCTCTGTTGAGCAGATCGAGAAGAAGCTGGATGGGGTTACCAATACTCATGTAGATCAGACAGGAACCATGATGCCGCTGGTAGACTGTGTGAAATCTGGTGTTCTGCGTGGCGCTGTAGCTATGGTTGGATGTAACAACCCGAAAGTACGTCCGGACGCAGCACACATTGAGCTGATGAAAAAACTGATTGCAAACGATATCATTCTGGTAGTTTCCGGATGTTCCGCTCAGGCAGCTGCAAAAGCTGGTCTGATGGACAAGAGAGCAAAAGATCTGTGCGGTGCTGGTCTGAAACGTGTATGTGAACTGGCGGATATTCCTCCTGTACTGCACATGGGATCCTGTGTGGATATCAGCCGTATGATGGTTCTGGCAGCGCGTATCGCAAAAGATTCCGGCTGGAACATTTCTCAGATTCCGCTGGTAGGCTGTGCGCCTGAGTGGATGTCAGAGAAAGCTGTATCAATCGGTAACTATGTAGTGGCAACTGGTATTGATACCTACCTTGGAGTAGAACCTTATGCATATGGCTCAGAGGAAGTTGACGGCCTGTTAAAGGGCGGCCTGACTGACTGGGTAGAGGCATGCTATACGGTAGAACATGATATCGACAAACTGGGCGATATGATGATTGAGAGAATCGAGGAGAAGAGAACAGCTCTTGGAATCTAAGAATTTGAGAGAGTGAAAAATCTTCGGCTTCGAAAAAATGAATTATAATGAACGGAGAGGCGAACAAGTATGAAAATTGCAGTGACTGGTAAAGGCGGCGTGGGAAAAACAACATTTGCAGCGACTTTGGCGCGTTTGTACGCAGACGAGGGAAAACATGTGCTGGCGGCGGATGTGGACCCGGATGCGAACCTGGGACTGGCATTGGGGTTTGATGAGGAGACTCTGGATGAGATCGTACCGATTTCCAGAATGCGTAAACTGGTGGAAGAGAGAACACAGGCAAGACCTGACAACAGTTTTTATCTTCTGAATCCCAAGGTGGATGATATCCCGGATACTTACGGCAAAACCTGCAATGGTGTGAAGCTGCTGGTGCTGGGAACTGTGGAGACTGGCGGTGCGGGCTGTGTGTGCCCGGAACATGTTATGCTGAAGAGAATTATCAACAACCTGGTGCTTCACCGGGACGATGTGGTGATTCTGGACATGGAAGCCGGACTGGAGCATATGGGCCGTGGAACCACGGAAGGCATGGATCAGTTTATCGTGGTGATTGAGCCGGGTGCCAGAAGTGTGCAGACGTATAAGAATGTAAAGCGTCTGGCCAGTGATCTTGGCGTATCGCAGGTACGTGTGGTAGCCAATAAAGTTCGCAATGAGCAGGATGAGGAATTTATCCGCAGCAAGATTCCGGCAGAAGATCTTCTGGGAATGATTCATTATAATACAGAGGTTATGGATGCTGACAGACAGGGGAAATCTCCCTATGATTTCAGTGAGTCTGTGACCAATGAAATAAGAAAAATCAAAGAGAAGATAGATCATCAGTGATCATATAATTAGGAGGTATGACAGTGCTTTTATTTGATATCGTATTTAACGGAAATGACAGCATGTATGCGGAAGCAGAACAGGCAGTCAACGATGCAATCGCGAAATATGGAGAAGACAAGGCCGTTGGATTCCCGGACACCGCGTACACACTGGCTTGCTATTATGCAGAGACAGGAACCAAGATTACTAATCTGAAAGAAGCGAAGGAAGCTCTTACCTATATTAAGAGCATCATGACCAGAAACAGACGTCTGAATGACGCTTTCAATTCTGGTGTTGCAACTGCTCTGTCAGCAGAGCTGATTGAGGCAGTGAAATATATCGATGGAGCGAAACCATATGAAGCCCCCTATCTGGGCCATATGACAGATGCTCAGATCCGTGAGCTGGGTGTGCCGCTTGTAACCGGTGATATCCCTGGTATCGCAGTTATCATCAATGCAGCACCGACTGTTGAGGAAGCTTGCGCACTGGTAAAAAGCTATCAGGCACAGGGTAACTTCGTATGTCTGGTTGGCGGAATTATCGAGCAGCTGAAAGAGGCAAATTACAAGACTGGCTTTAACGTACGTGTATTCCCGATCGGCGAGAATATTTCTTCCGTATGTCATGCAGTATCTGCTGCCTGCAGAACCGCTATGATTTTCGGTAACATTCAGCCTGGTGACAAAAAAGGACTTCAGGAATATACCTTCAATCGTTTCAAAGCATTTGTCAACGCATTTGCTCCTCTGGATGAGAAGACGGTTGCCTGCGGTGCAGGCGCAATCTATTACGGCTTCCCGGTTGTGACAAACGATATGGACTACACACCATCCGTACCGAAGAGTCTGATCAAACAGCCGAACATCGAAGAGTTCAACGCTACTTCACTGGAAGCTCGTGATATCAAGATCAAGATTACAAATGTTGATATTCCGGTTGCATTTGCATCTGCATTCGAAGGTGAGATCATCCGCCGTGGCGATATGCAGGTAGAGTTCGACGGTTCCCGTGTGGACTGTGCTGAGCTGGTGCAGACCTGCGAGGCAACAGAGATCGAGGATCATAAGATCACCGTAGTCGGACCGGAAGTAGACGATATGGAACTTGGAAGCAAGAACTCCATCGCTTATGTGGTAAAAGTTGCAGGAAAGAACATGCAGCCTGACTTCGAGCCGGTTATCGAGCGTAAGTTCCACAACTATATCAACTGCATCGAGGGTGTATACCACACTGGGCAGAGAGATATGCAGAGAATCCGTATCAGCAAAGACGCGTACGCAGCTGGATTTAGAATCAAACATATCGGTGAGGTTCTCTACAGCCAGGTGAAGAATGAGTTTGACGCAGTTGTTGATAAATGTGAAGTTGTGATCTACACAGATCCTGCTGAGTGTACAAGAATCCGTCATGAAGTTGCTATCCCGATCTTCAACAAACGTGATGAGCGTCTGGATCAGCTGACGGATGAGTCTGTAGATGTATATTACAGCTGTATCCTGTGTCAGGCATTCTCACCGTCTCACGTATGCGTGGTAACACCAGAACGTCTGGGACTGTGCGGTGCGGTGTCATGGCTGGATGCAAAAGCAACTCATCAGCTGGATCCGAATGGACCTTGCCAGGAGATCACCAAAGAGCGTGTGATCGATGAGAACCTGGGAGCATACGAGGATGTCAACGAGGCCGTTAACAAATACTCCAACGGTGCTCTGGAAAGAGTAACGCTGTATTCTATCATGCAGGATCCTATGACTTCCTGTGGATGTTTCGAGTGTATCTGCGGTATCGAGCCATTCTCCAACGGTGTGGTAATTGCAAACCGTGAGTATGCTGGTATGACTCCTCTGGGAATGACCTTCCCTGAGATGGCATCTATGACCGGTGGTGGAGTTCAGACACCTGGATTCATGGGCCATGGAAAACATTTCATCAGTTCCAAGAAATTCATGAAGGCAGAGGGCGGTATTGAGCGTATCGTATGGATGCCGAAAGAACTGAAAGAATTTGTTGCTGACAGATTAAATAAGACTGCGAAAGAGCTGTATGGAATCGACAACTTTACTGATATGATCGGTGATGAGACCGTTGCCGAGGATCCGGAGACTCTGGTAGCATTCCTGACAGAGAAAGGACATCCGGCACTGAATCTGGAGCCGATGATGTAATTGAGCTTGTCTTGAATTACCGATAAGAAAAACGGATTTCTGTCAGTGAAACCCTAGAAAACGAGCACCATTTCGGCCAGGGCAGCTGCCCTGGCTGGAGGGTGTGTTTTTGAATTTGATTATATGCAAAGTAAAGTACAAATCTATTAATAGGAGATGTAAGGAATGTTAATCGACAGAATCTTCAATGGAAATGACACAGTTTTTGGATTAACAGAGAATGCTGTGAACAGTGCGGTAGAACAGCACGGTGCAGAGAAAGCTGTAGGGTTTCCGCACACAGCTTACTGTCTGCCATGTTATTATGCAGTGACAGGCGTGAAAGTAAAGACACTGGGAGAGATGCAGGAGGCATTGAAGGTTATCAAGTCTTTGATGACCAGAGAACCGAAGCTGGATGATGCCCTCATGTCAGGTGTGGCAACTGCTCTGTGTGCCGAACTTATCGAAGCTTTGAAGTATTTGGATGGTGCCCAGCCGTATGAGGAACCATGTTATGGACATTTGGCTGACTCTGTGATTCGTGAGCTGGGTGTGCCGCTTGTTACCGGAGATATCCCCGGAGTTGCTGTAATTTTAGGCTCCGCTCCCACCGCTCAGGAAGGTGTTGATCTGATCAAGAGTTATCAGAAACAGGGTATTTTAGTCACTCTCGTGGGAGGAATTATCGATCAGGCGAAAGAGCTGGGCCTGAAGATGGGATACAACGTGAGAATTGTTCCCCTTGGCTACGATGTGACTTCGGTGATCCATGTTGTGTCTGTGGCGATCCGTGCCGCTTTGATTTTCGGCAATGTGCAGCCTGGAGACGCGGGCGCACTGCTTGAGTACACGGCGCAGAGAGTTCCGGCATTTGTCAATGCGTTCAAGCCGATTGACGATGTGATTCTGGCAGCGGGAGCGGGAGCAATCAAACTTGGCTTCCCGGTGATCTCCAATGAAGATGAGAACATTGAGCCTGTGCCTGGCGCCCTGATTGCGGAGCCGGATGTGGCCAATTTCAATAAAGTCTCTCTGGAGGCCCGCAATATTAAAATCAAAATTACGGAGATTGATATTCCGGTAGCTTTCGCATCGGCATTCGAGGGCGAGATTATCCGCCGCGGCGATATGCAGGTTGAATTCGATGGCTCCCGTGTGGACTGCTGTGAACTGGTTCAGACGAAAGAGATGAGCGAGATTGAAGATCATAAGATCGAGGTGATCGGGCCAGATGTGGATGAGTTTGAAGTGGGCAGCAAACACAGCCTTGCCTATGTGGTTGAGGTGGCAGGAAAGAAGATGCAGCCGGATTTCGAATCAGTAATCGAGCGTAAGTTCCACAATTATATTAACTGCGTGGAAGGTGTATATCACACCGGACAAAGAGATATGTTCCGAATCCGAATCAGCAAAGAGGCCTATGAGGCAGGCTTCCGTCTGAGACATTTTGGAGAGGTTCTCTACGCACAGGTGAAGAATGAATTTGACGCCGTGGTGGACAAATGCCAGGTGAAGATTTATTCCAATCCGGAAGATTGTAAACGGATCCGTCATGAAGTGGCGATCCCGACATTTGATAAGAGAGATGCGAGACTGGATTCTCTGACAGATGAATCCGTAGATGTATATTACAGCTGCATTTTGTGCCAGGCATTTTCGCCGTCTCATGTATGTGTGATTACGCCTGAGAGACTGGGACTGTGCGGCGCGGTATCCTGGCTGGATGCAAAAGCGACCCATGAGCTGGATCCGGCAGGACCTTGTCAGGTTGTCACAAAAGAGCGGCCAATTGATGAAAATCTGGGCGCCTATGAGGATGTCAACGAAGCCGTTGAGAAATTCTCCCAGGGAGCCCTGAAAAAGGTTACTTTGTATTCCATCATGCAGGATCCTATGACTTCCTGTGGATGTTTTGAGTGTATCTGCGGTATTGAACCGTTCTCCAATGGCGTTGTCATTGCGAACCGTGAGTATGCAGGCATGACTCCTCTGGGAATGACTTTCCCCGAGATGGCATCCATGACAGGAGGCGGGGTACAGACTCCGGGATTTATGGGCCATGGAAAGCATTTCATATCTTCCAAGAAGTTTATGAGAGCGGAAGGCGGTATTGAGCGTATCGTCTGGATGCCGAAAGAGCTGAAAGAGACGGTGGCGGAACGTTTGAATAAGACTGCAAAAGAGCTCTATGGTATTGACAATTTCACAGATATGATTGGCGATGAAACGGTCGCGACAGATCCGGAGACGCTTGTTGCATTTTTAACAGAACATAATCATCCTGCCTTGTCAATGGAACCCATGATGTAGTATAATAAAAGTAACTGGGTATGTGTACTGTTTGTGCATATTCCACAAATAATTTTAATAAGGAGGCTAACGAGAAATGCCGTTTAATCAGAAACCACATAAGTTTAATGCAAAGATTAACACTGTCACCATCGGAAGCGGAGACAAAACAGTCACTCTGGGCGGAGACTGCACATTTCCATTTTACACTTTCGATGCTCCATCAGAGAACTCTCCAAAAGTAGGTGTAGAGATCTCCGATATGGGTATGGAAGGTATGAGCGCAGGAATTTCTGCATACTATGAAGGTGCAACCACTATGGCTGAGATCGCTAAGAAGGCAGTTGAGATGGAAGGTGCTGATTTCCTGGTTCTGTCACTGGAAGGCGGAGACCCCAACGGAGCAGACAAATCTGTCGATGAGTTGATCAGCGTAGTGAAAGAAGTGGCTGATGCAGTGGACTTCCCGCTGGTAGTGGAAGGCTGCAAGAATGTTGAGAAAGACGCAGAGCTGCTTCCAAAGGTAGCAGATGTTCTGCAGGGAAGAAATGTTCTGATCCTTTCTGAGAAAGAGGAGAACTACAAAGCAATCGGTGCCGCAGCAGGTCTTGCTTACAATCAGATCGTTGGCGCTGAGTCAGCAGTAGATATCAACCTGGCTAAACAGTTGAACGTAATCACAACTCAGCTGGGTGTAAAACCAGAGAAGATCGTTATGAACATCGGATCTGCAGCAGCAGGTTACGGATATGAGTATGTGGTATCTACAATGGATCGTATCAAAGGTGCTGCATTATCCCAGAACGATGCAATGCTCCAGATGCCTATTATTACACCTGTTTCTACTGAGACATACGGCGTAAAAGAAGCTACCGCTTCTGAGGCTGATATGCCGGAATGGGGATCACAGGATGACCGTGCTGTAGGTATGGAAGTTATCACAGCAGCAGCAGACCTGGCAGCAGGATCTGACGCAGTTATTCTGAGACATCCTCAGTCTGTGAAGACGATCGCAAAAATGATCAAAGAACTTGTGTAATAGAAGAATAGGAGGATAGAGTTATGGCACTGAATGGTATTCAGATTTTTAAAATGACCCCAAAGAAAAACTGTAAGGAGTGCGGATGCCCTACCTGTATGGCATTTTCCATGAAAGTGGCTCAGGGCGCAATGGACATCTCCGCTTGTCCGCACATGTCTCAGGATGCACTGGATGCTCTGTCTGAGGCTACTGCTCCGCCAATGAAGACAATCAAGATTGGTGTCGGCGAGAATGAATATACTCTGGGCGGCGAGACCGTTCTGTTCAGACATGAGAAAACATTTGTGAGCAAGACCAGATATGCAGTTGCTCTTTGCACCGATATGAGTGATGAAGAAGTAGAAGCAAAACTGGCTGAGATTCCAAAGGTTGACTACGAGCGTATCGGTGAGAGAATGCACGTAGAGCTGGTTTACGTGAGCTGCGGCGAGGGAGCAGATGCTGCAAAATATACCGCACTGGTAGAGAAAGCAGCAGGACTGAACAGAACCCTGGTTCTGGGATGCTCTGATCCTGAGATCGCAAAAGCTGCTCTGGCAGTATGCAAAGACAGCAAACCGGTTCTGAACGGAGCAAACGCATCCAACTATGAGGCTATGAGCGCTGTTGCGACAGAGGCAGGAGTTGTTCTGGGTGTATCCGGAAAAGACCTGAACGAACTGTATGACACCGTTGCTGCTCTGGAGAAAGCTGGAAATAAGAACCTGGTTCTGGATGTAACCGGAGAGACTGTCAAAGAGACATTCGCGAACGCTGTTCTGGTAAGACGTGCGGCAATCCAGGATGAAGACAGAACTTTTGGATATCCATCCATTGTGAATCTTGTTAAAATTGCAAAAGGTGACAAATTCATGCAGGCGTCTTTGGCATCTTTGTTCACCGCTAAATATGGTTCTATCGTTGTGATGGAGGAGATGACTTACGCAGAGGCTCTTGCACTGTATGGTCTGCGTCAGAACGTATTTACCGATCCTCAGAAACCAATGAAAGTAGAGCCGGGCATCTACCCGATCAACGGAGCAGACGAGAATTCTCTGGTTCTCACAACCGTAGACTTCGCTCTGACCTATTTCGTAGTATCTGGCGAGCTGGAGCGTTCCGGTGTTCCGTGCAACCTGACCATCAGCGATGCAGGCGGACTTTCCGTACTGACATCCTGGGCAGCTGGTAAATTCTCCGGAAGCACCATCGCAAGCTTCATTCAGGAGCAGGTAGAGCCAAAAGTTAAATGCAGAAAACTGGTTATCCCAGGAAAAGTTGCAGTTCTGAAAGGCGATATCGAGGCAAAACTTCCGGGATGGGAGGTTATTGTAGGACCGAGAGAAGCTGTACAGTTGGTGAAATTCCTGAAGGACATGCAGGCTTAATCAAGTAAATTATAGTAATGTAAAGGAGAACGAGTATGGCAAAATTTGTAACAATTGGGGAAAGAATTCATTGTATCTCACCGGTAATCCGTGACGCTATGGCAAACAGAGATCCGGAGCCGATTCTGAAAAGAGCAAAAGAGCAGCTGGATGCTGGCGCTACTTATCTGGATGTAAACATCGGACCGGCCGAGAACGATGGAGAAGAGCTGATGCAGTGGGCAGTAAAACTTCTGCAGGAGAACTTTGACAATGTTCCGCTTGCTCTGGATACTGCGAACAAGAAAGCCATTGAGGCAGGTATTCAGGTATACAACAGAGCAAAAGGAAAACCGATCGTTAACTCAGCAGATGCGGGCGGAAGAATCGAGAATATCGATCTGGCAGCAGCAAACGATGCAATCGTTATCGCGCTGTGTTCTGCAGAAGGTGTTCCCGGAGACAACGATGAGCGTATGATGCACTGCCAGAATATGCTGGAGCGTGGTATGATGTTAGGCATGGATCCTTCTGATCTGTGGTTTGACCCGCTGTTCCTGGTTGTAAAGGGAATGCAGGACAAACAGATGCAGGTTCTGGAGGCAATCAAAATGTTCTCCGATATGGGACTGAATTCTACAGGTGGTCTGTCCAATAACTCCAACGGTATGCCGAAGCATATCCGTCCAATCATGGACTCTGCAATGGTAGCTATGTGTATGATGCAGGGATTGACATCCGCAATCGTAAATCCATGTGATTTGAGATTGATGGAGACAATCAAATCCTGTGACGTACTGAAAAACAATACTCTGTACGCAGATTCCTACCTGGAAATCTAAGAGAAGCCATACATAATCAATTAAATATTTTGTGTTCAAGCAGAAAAATCACCCCTGTTGTGTGTAAGCATGACAGGGGTAATTTTGTCCGTATAATTTGAATAGGGAAATTGAAAAATTTACAAAATCTTTATGCAAATTGCCAAAAAAACTTTGTCATTTCATTGACGATTTCCGGATTTCATGATATATTTGTTATGTAATTGAAAGTAGAAAAAAAGAGTTTGCGTATATGATTAGCAACGAAAAATGAGAAAGGTGGATACCTAATGTACAAGGTGACATTTGCATTTGAGGACGGGACGAAAACAGAGACCTTTGCGAATGAAGATGGCAATCTCCTGGATATTGCCAGGGAGTCCAATGTGGCGATTGACGCCCCGTGTTCGGGAAATGCATCCTGTGGAAAGTGCCGTGTGCAGCTGATAGACGGAGAACTGGATTCCAAACAGACTATGCATATCAGCGATGAGGAATATGGGGAAGGATGGCGTCTGGCCTGTGTGAGCAAGATTTGCGCAGATGTGACCGTGATGGTGCCGGACATTGCTTCCGCTTATAAGAACCGGATGAAGATGGCGGATCTGAGTTCCAAGAGTGAGATCGCAATTTTCGAAAACGTGAAAAGTGACATAGAGCTGGCTGGACTGGAACTGACCAACAGTCTGGATGTGGTGGAAGTGATTATGAATCCGCCTACGCTGGATGATACCATGCCGGATAACGAGCGCCTGATGCGGGCCCTTCGAAAGTATCTGAATATACCGAGGGTGAGAATTCCCTATTCCGTGCTGCGGAAACTTCCGGATGTGCTCAGAGCCAATAATTTTGCAGTGAAATGTGTGATCCGGACCACGTCCAACGATATGTTCGTCTATGATGTCTTTGGAAAAGACGAGGATGTCCTGATCGGAGGACTGGCGGTTGACATCGGTACGACCACGGTATCTGCATTGATTATCAATATGGAGAACGGCAATATCATCGCCAAGGCTTCTGCCGGAAACGGTCAGATCCGATATGGCGCGGACGTCATCAACCGTATCATCGAACAGCAGAAACCTGGAGGTACTCGGAGACTGCAAAAAGCGGTAATCGAAGAGACCATCAATCCACTGATCCGCGAGATGTGTAAAAATGCGGGAATATCCAAAGATTCCATTTACCGGATGTGTGTGGCTTCCAACAGTACCATGAACCATCTGTTTGCGGGAATCAACGCAGACCCGCTGCGTATGGAGCCGTATATCCCTACGTTCTTTAAGACGAACTCTCTGTTTGCCTCTGATGTGGGGATTGATATCAATCCGGATTCTCATATTATTATTGCGCCGAATATCGGAAGCTATGTGGGCGGAGATATTACAGCGGGAACCCTGGTCAGCATGATCTGGAACCGTCCGGAGTTCTCCTTGTTTATTGATCTGGGAACCAATGGAGAGCTGGTATTTGGAAATTCTGATTTCATGATGAGCTGTGCTTGTTCAGCTGGACCGGCCTTTGAGGGTGGTGATATCAGCTGTGGAATGCGTGCGACCGACGGTGCCATTGAGGCCTGCACCATAGATAAAGAGACGATGGAGCCAACTTACAAGGTAGTGGGTGAGCCGGGAACCAAGCCCATTGGTCTGTGCGGTTCCGGTCTGATTGATATCATCAGCGAACTGTATATGTGCGGAATCATAGATCCAAAGGGAAAATTCATCCGTGAGGGCAAGAGAATCCGCCATGACCATTACGGAATGGGAAGTTATGTGATTGCCTTTGAGGAGGAGGCAGGCTCTGTGAAAGATGTGGAGATCACAGAGGTTGACATTGATAATTTCATCCGGGCGAAAGGTGCTATTTTCTCAGCAATCCGCACGATGTTGAAATCTTTGGATTTCGATGTAACTATGATTGATGATGTATACGTGGCCGGCGGAATCGGCAGCGGAATCAATATGAGAAACGCGGTGAATATTGGAATGTTCCCGGATATTCCTCTGGAAAAATTCCACTATATCGGCAATTCTTCTCTGAGCGGCGCGTATGTGATGCTTCTGTCAACCAAGGCAGAGAAGAAGACATATGAGCTGGCGGCGAATATGACTTATATGGAGCTGAGTGCAGTTCCCACTTATATGGATGAGTTTGTCGGATCCTGTTTCATTCCGCACACGGATATGGGATTGTTCCCAAGTGTGAAACAGAGATGACAATTCTTCAATGAATGGACAAAAGGAGATTATCACATGGCTTTTGATTTAAACGATCTGGGGTACGACAAGGACAGTAAGGAGAGGATGCCTTGGGAACATTATATGGAGGCCTATAAAAAAGCAGATCCCGCCGAGATTGGCAGGCGGCTGAATCTTCCTTACGATGAAGAGAAGAAGAGCCTCCAGGTATTTTTTCTGGGAAGCACCTATGAAGTGACCTGGCCTGATTTTCAGGTGAGTCACCTGGAAGACGACATCGGATACTATCCCCTTGAGGAGATGATTTATGCAAAGATTCTGATTATCCGTTATCTTCTCGAGGCAGTGGATGTGATACCGGGGGGGACTTATAAGACATACCGGGAGATGCCCTGGGGGGAAGTATATCTGAGACAGTTTGACGGCAGATGCATCAAAAGACTTGCTTTTTCCTATGGAAACCGTCTGGGACAGTTCGAAAAAATTATGGAGAGAATGAAAGCCAGGAAGATCGAATTCGGCGATTGCTCCTATGAGATTGAGCTTGTAAAAAATTATTTCGTACAGCTGATTCTATGGGAAGGTGACGATGAGTTTCCGCCTTCTTCACAGATTTTGTTTTCTGATAATTTCGCGGCTTCCTTCGCTGCAGAAGATATGGCTGTCGTGGGGGACGTCACAATCGGAACCATGAAAGCGGTGGAGAAGCTTTGCGGCCGATTTCAGAGTAAATACAGGCGGGACCCTGTTTTTACATAAAAGCATTTTATGCTAAGACCAAAAGGAGGTAAAGGAATTATGGGATTCAAAAGTGACATCGAGATCGCACAGGAGTGCACCTTAGAGCCAATCACTAAGATTGCGGAGAAAGCAGGCATCG
>ERZ1643247.1144-NODE-1144-length-26446-cov-11.722708_pt1 | contig 26446 bp, 24 predicted proteins | sample MGYA00579264_ERZ1643247 | MGnify/ENA primary metagenome ERZ1643247 (study PRJEB29033, sample SAMEA4952262) | chicken gut metagenome | biome: Broiler Chicken; feature: Gastrointestinal Tract; material: Caecum | place: Ireland | collected 2018 | study: Broiler... | reverse complement strand
ATGTCTAAGGGGCATCAAGAAACGTTTAGTGTAACTTTTTTGCAAAGTTCAGAATTTAGCTTTGCGCGGACGCAGGCGCACTTTGCGCGGCAGATCGATGTTGCGTGCAGAGAGGAGGTTATTGTCTATGTAAGCATAGAGCGTCTTCTCGCTGCACATGATAGAATCCGCATGGTTATGACAGATATGATGGACAGACTGCCCTTTCCGCAGAAGAGGGCTGACCACAGAGTCCAGATGTTCCAGTTCGGTTTCGGAGATTGCGAAACCGGAGCGGGATTCAGACTTGGTGAGTTCATATTCTTTCTGCGCGGAGAGAGCATGGTAAAATCTTTTCTCGAGAGTGCAGTTCCGTTTCTTTTCGCAACCGTTGCAGACATAGGGAGGCTTGGAGAGTCTGCTGCAGGTCTCCTTTTTGTAGGAAATACAGAAAGAAAGGCATCTGCCGCAAAACTTGCAGGGCCGTCCGGAACGGTTAACGCAGGGCTGGCACACCTGAAAGATGTCACAGTCAAAGCGCAGAGCACAGTCATTGAAGGGCTTGCCCAAAGCGCCGGATTTTTTAAATACCAGATGGTTACGGATCTCTTTGGATATGGTAGTACAGTCTTTGCCGAGTTCCCTTGCGATTGCCTTAAAGGACATAGAGGAATCCAGAGAATGTTCGATTACATAGCGGCTTTTCAAATCTAAATGTTTCTGTTTTGCTGTCATGAGAATACCTCCTAATCTGAGAGGCAGCCGGACAGGGCAACAGATGGATTATATAGGATATTTTGGAAATATTAAATTCCACGTCTTGATTTAGAAACAGTAAATTCCATACTCAGAGAAAAAAGGGTGGAATTTAGTTTTGCAATCGACGGATTATAAGAAAGGTGTTAAAATAGTAATTCCTATATTGTTTTTTGGCATGTTCAATATATAATAATATTAATGGTATATCCTATGCTTCTTCGTATAGGAAAATAGGAATTAAAATTTAATAAAAGTCTACTTAAGGATAGCCCTATAGTTTAGCTACATGTTTAACAATGAGGTAAAGCTGAGGTTAAAATGGAGATATCGGACTATTTGAAAAGATATTTTTAAGATTAGTATAGTTTATTTCGGGAGGAGTGTCTTGATGGAGGTAAATCTTCAGGAACTGGTTTCGGTCATTCGGCGGAGAAATCCGGAACTGGATGAGAAATATGTGGATCAATATGCAGGAGATCTGTTGAAAAATCTGGATGACAGACTGCTTCCCAACCTGAGGGAATGGATGGATGGAAAGCCTGTTACCGATATCTGGATTGGAAAGTATTGTGTGAATGCGATCATGTCGATCCGTGGAGATTCTGATTTTCTGGGCGCTTTAGAGGCGATGAACACATATCTTCAGGACGAGGAGGCAGGGATTGGCCTTATTTGGAGAGGAAAGAGATAATGTCTGGGAATAAAGGATATGGAGTACATCCAACTGTGTATGGAAATCTTTCAGATAAGGATCTGTGTGCCCTTTATCTGGAGAGCTCCTGGTCCAAAATGGATGAGAGCAGCAGGCAGCAGCTGCTACAGGAAACGGTAAACCGTTCTGCAGCGGCGAAAGGCGAACTGGGAGCCTGCGAAGTCCGGTTTGCCGATCTGGACAGCAGTACGCTGGGGCAGCAGAGCGGGAATGTCATAGAGATTAATCGAGATGTTTTCGCAAAGGATGTATATACGCATAATTATAATGGCCATATCATTCAGGAGAAGGCGGTGGATTCTAATATGCGGGCTTTGGAGACTGTGCTCCATGAAGATATCCACGCATGGCAGAATCAGTGTATCAATGGGACGATACAGTGCTCGGATCCGAATCTTCTGACCGAATATAAAGCGAATAACTTTACGATTTCCCTTGTGCCTGACGGTAAGGGCGGCCAGCAGCCGGGATCCCACTATTTGAACGGAAAGACAGTAAAGACAGGATATTATATGTATTATTTCCAGTCTACGGAACGGGATGCCCATCTGTATTCCGAACGCCAGACACTGCAGATCATAAACAATCTGCAGCAGAAATACGGCGCTGACAAGTCTATTCTTACTTATCAGAAAAATGTATCGTTAAACGGGTATCACACAACTTACCGGCAGGGGCAGGCTCTATTCGGAAATAATAATTTCGATAAAGAGATTAATCAGGTATTGGTAAATCAGTATTACGGCACAAATGTGGCTGTCGACCCCAAAATACAATCGGCAGTACAAAAGGAAATGGCTGCCAGTTATCAATTCCAGATCCGTCCGTCGGTCGATCATAAAGGAGAAAAGGCAATGGGAAAGAATTATACACCGGTTACCATAGAGGATTACGATAATAGCATGCGATCAACGGTAAATGCATTTTATGAACATGCAAAGAATGATCCGTCTATGAGTCATGAGGAAGTTGTTGCACAAACAAGCCAGATGGCTGAGAATTATCTTAATACAATGGATGAATTGCAGACAGCCCATGAAAATGGAGAGATCGCGTCGGTAAATGACAATGAGGCTATGGCGGAAACCACATCTGATGCCGGTGCTGGGGTATCAGACAGCGGTCTTGGAGACGATGGCGGATCCGGGAATGGCGGCCTCGGGGACGATGGCGGAGTCGGTGATGACGGCGGTCTGGAGTAGAGGAAGCAGAGGTATACATTATGGATTATGATTTCAGCGTCCACATCCCTGAAAACACCCGCCCCACTGCTTTGACTGCTTCTTCTAAAGAGAATGAGACATCTGATGTGGAGAGGACGGTCTTATACGGGACCGACATGAGAAGGACTCGTCCCCCGCGGGAAACGGCTCTGCCGGACAGCGGGTATCAGGTGACTTTCCGGGATGTCCACGGAAATGCGTTCGGCATGGATGAGTCTTTATTGTCGAAGCATTTGCTGTTGCTGGGAGGGATCGGATGTGGAAAGACAAATGTTTTTAATTTTATTATTGAGTCACTCCAGCGCCGGCTAACAGATAATGACGTCATGCTGATATTCGATACGAAGGGTGATTTTAAGAATAAATTTTACAGTCAGAGAAATCCGGACCACTGGCTGATCGGAAATGATCCGAAATATAAAAATATCTCGAGAAATTGGAACATTTTTGATGAGATGAAAGAGCCGGATGGCCATTTTGGAAAAGAAAGTGAACTGGTGGCAAAAGAAATAGCAAAGCAGCTTTTTAAAGGAAGAGAGTCATCGACCCAGCCTTTCTTTTCACAGGCGGCAGCGGATCTGGTTTCGAAAGTGATGATCCATCTGATGCGTGAAGCGACAAAAAATCATATGGAGAATGAATTGAACACTGATAAATTTGTCAATTTTCTCCAGACCGCTGATATCCGAAAATATTATGATATGACGATGAATCCTGAGAATCCGGATTTTGCAAGCGCACAGCTGTATTTTGGCCGGCCGGACGAAAGAATGACGGCGCAGGCGCTGGGGATTTTCGGGTATATCAATTCAATGGTAAATGATCTGTTCATCGGTATTTTTGCCGAGCGAAGCTGGGCCGGCAGCTTTTCTATGCGGAGGATTGTAAGAGAAAAGGGAAAGCGCATTATTTTCGTAGAGTATGACCTGAGTGTGGGTGAAACTCTCGGCCCTATGTACAGGCTGATGTTTGACCTCGCTTTGAAAGAGGCTTTGGGAGGGCGAGAGACGGATCGCGGTAATACCTATCTGATCATAGATGAATTTAAATTACTGCCTGATCTGATGCATATTGACGATGCTTTGAATTTCGGGAGAAGCCTCGGCGTAAAAGTGTGCGCAGGACTTCAGAGCATCAATCAGCTGTATGATATTTATGGCGAAGACAGGGGAAAAGTACTGGCGGCCGGTTTTATGAACAGTTTTTGCTTTCAGACATTTGATCTGGATTCAAGAAAATTTATCATGGAGCGTTTTGGAGAAAAATATGAAAATCTTTCGCTTCATTCCAGATCAGTTCCCATATCCGCCCAAAGGCAGGGGTATGTGGTGGAGGACTGGGATATCCTCAGGCTGGACGTAGGGCAGGCATATATCAATCTTGTAGGGTACGATCCCTTTTTCTTCCACTTTACGGACTTTGACGATCCGCATCCGGCTTTATAGAAGGGCATGTACAAAGTAGGCCGGATAGCGGAACGGGTGTTTATCGGAGGGAAAAATGGCTTTTTTAGGTAGTGTAAAGAGAGAGTGCGATATACGGAACCGTAAGAACCGCAATGTACGTGAATATAACGCCCCTCTCAGACTGAATGAATACTGGGCCAATGCGTCCGGCCAGAACTTTATTATTACCGGAGGATCAGAGACACAACGCAGCCATGTGCTGGCAGCGGCAGTCTGTGCAGAACGCAGAAGCATTCGCGGTCCCCTGATCATTTTAAATGGCAGCGCTGAATATGAGAAAAGCTTTGTATCGCTGGCTGAGAGCGGATGGCTTGGAAGCGCGGTCGTATCTTCGCCGTCATACAGGAATTATGATCTTTTCTATGGCATGTCGGATATTTCCATCCGGGCGCTATTCGAGAAGGCGGCCCGGGAGAGGGGAATTGCGGATCTGAATGCGTTCGGTGATTATACGGAAGCATTTTTGAAAATACTGAAGTGCAAATATACGCCTTGCTTTCATTCGATGTTTGCTATGGCGCGCCAGAGTGATCAGGCAATCGCGGAATTTGGGAGTGCTTACCGGGTAAACAGCATATATCTGAACTATATAAAAGACGGTGTGGCAGGAAGTTCTTTCCGGCGGATACTGACGGATTACGGAAAAGCATTTTTGAATATCCATTGTAAAAAATCCACGGGATTTAATATTTCGCAGATCGACGGCTTGGATAAGACATATCTGATCTGGACAAATTCAGAATCACAGGAGCTTTTTAATGAAGTGCTTGCCGCTGAGCTTACCTATCTGCGGGATACAAAGGGCATCAATTATTCTGTCATCCTAAATGATGTGAATCTAGGAGAGGATGATCCGCTGAAACCGGTGATCACTGTTGCGAAAAGGAGAAGCGCACTGGGGGTCTGCTGTGCTGACGTTATGGCCTATGTAGGGGAAGAGAGCTTTCAAAAGATCATTACCGGGAATACGCCGTCTTTGTTTGTATTGAATTCGGGGTTCGAAGACCATGAGGATCAGAGAAACATTTTGGCAAAATACGGAACCTATAACCATTTTGAGCCGACAAAAGAAGTGGGCGCTCCTCCAGGCTTATTCCACATGCCGGGTGACGGCGCCCTGCACATGGGTATGATCCAGTTCGAAAGGCAGCGGGTCACTGTGGAAGATATGAGGGGATATGCGGCGGCGGTTAGAGGAAATTATGGAGATACCGTCAGTTTATACAGGAGAATTGAAGACGGATAAGGAGCGTTTGAGGTATGGGCTTTGACAATCTTTGGGAAAAATATGGCGATAAAAAAGGGCCGGAGAAGACCGCGGAAAGTCCGGAAAGAGAGAAGCAGGAGAAGAAGGAGGCAAGGCAGCAGCCAGGATCGGATAAGGCAGTGAAGAAAGACGCTCCGACATATAAAAAGAGCGATCCGTTTCCTCCGGAATATAAGGCAAAGGCAGCAGATGCAAAAGAAAAGAAATCAGGTCCCATGCCGGGCGTATTCGGAAATAACACAGGAAATAGAAGTGAAGGATCCCGGGATGCAGCATCCGGCAGCCCGGCGTCCTCCGGAAGAAGGGACTTTGATTGGGGAACGATGAGGGATTGGCCTTGGGTAGATATTATCTGTATCACGATTACGATCGCCGTGGTGATCGGAGTGCTGGCGAATTTCGAAGAAGTGACGACAGCTTTATTTCATACTCTGCTTCCGTTACTGTCTAATCTGCTGTTCCTGCTTCTTGTCGTAGGGCTGATCGCATTTATAATTTGGTGGATTACACGCAGACCACGCAGAAGGTGGTGAGGAGGCTGTCATGAGAAATACTGTAGTAGGAAGGATTTTAATGTATTTAGCTGTCTGGGTCGTTCTCTTTCTGATACTTTGTGTAGTGTCGATTGCCAAAAACTGGGATGTGCTGGTAGCAGTCATCAGTGGAACGATATCATCGCTGGTCGGATATCTGGTCGTGATCGGACTTATGATATACGGCATTGTTATGATACTTCGTGCAGGATTCAGATAAGGCTGAGAGTGAAGGAACGGCAAGGGAGACAAAGCTGATGGAAAGTTTATATGAGAGATTCAGGAATACACTCGGATTAGCAGATAATCTGTCGAGGATAAATCCGGAAGAGATCGCAGATGTATTATTCTGTCTGTGTAATGCTTTTGAGGAGGGGACGCTGATACAGGCGGCTCCCGAAAATATAGCGATGGGAGAAGACGGGACTGTGTCAGTGACTGCGGACGCGGATAAAAATATTTATTATGCAGCGCCGGAAGTGGTGCTGGGTAAGAGTGGAGCAGATAAGAATTCCGGATGGTTTACAATGGGGCTGCTTACATATTTCGTAATAAACGGATGTTCTTATTATGAAGCGAATGGAATCAATATCGTAAATCTTAAGGATCAGATTGGGAAAAGAGGAAGTTTTATAAAGACGAAGAGGTTTGTGGAAGGTGAAGAAGATATTCTGGGTCTGCTTTATCTGGCAATGGGAAAATTCACTTCTTGGAAGCCAGAAGTCCGATGTGAAGGAGTGCCCGTTTTGCTGAAAGTGATCCGGCGGTATACCTCCACGGCTGTCATCGAATATACGTATAACGGAAGGGTCGTTTCGACGGAAAGCAGATGCTTTGATCCGCCATCTCTTATGATTGCCGTCGGGAACAGAGTTACGGATGAAGGCGGAGCCGCTTATCTGGTGAAGGCGGACAGCAAAATCCCATTCCGGCCGGGCACTCATAAATACACGGTTGAAGTAGAGGTCAGAAGCGCCGGTCAGGATGCATCTTCCGGCAGCCAGGAAACAGGCAATGAGGCAGCTGCCCGGCTTGAAAAATATCTGTGCATTCAGGCAGGCCATCAGCAGAACATGACAAAGCTCATGAAGCTGGAACAGACCCCGCAGCTTAAAAAGATCGAAGTTGACCGCAGTACATATGGTTTATATCGCTTTTATGTAGCGACAGGTGATCCGGTACGAAGGAAAACGATCCACGTGGATTATAAATTCCATGTGTCCGTTCCGGCAGATGCGGCCGGCGGGAAAGCATTATTGTATGTGACATATGATCCGTCGGCGGGATGTGAGATCGCCTTGTACAACCGGGAGGGAACCTTGCAGATTTCAGATAATGTCATGAATTTTGAATTATGAAAAAAGAATCCATGATCCGATACAGTGAAAAAGTCGCAAACACAACACTTTTGGGGCCGGGAGACAGGGCAGTCCTTTGGGTATTCGGATGCTGCTTTGACTGCCCCGGATGTATTGCATATAATTTTAAATATGGCAAATACAGAGAAGAGACCGCGGAAAATCTTGCCGAATGGTTTCTGGAGACCGGGAAAGACGGCATCACAATAAGCGGAGGCGAGCCAATGATGCAGGCGGCCCCGCTTTCTGAAATGGCAGGCCGGATCCGCGGCCGGCGGGATATCGGCGTTGTAGTTTATACGGGATTTTATTATGAGGAACTGCTGAAAAGAGCAAAGGAAGACCGAGGGATCGCTGATTTTTTACAGCAGATCGACATATTGATCGACGGGCCGTATATGGCTGAATTGAATCATAATGAGCCGTACAGAGGTTCCTCCAATCAAAGGATTATTTCTTTGACTGACAGGTATAAAGACGAAATAGAGGAATATTACTACCGGTCAGAAGGACGTAAAGTTGAAGTCAGGATCAGCGGCGATAAGACATTGATGATCGGGGTGCCCAGCAGGGATCAGGCCGCTATATGGCAGAATATCAAGAAGCTGGGGGAATAACTCGGACAGGAGGCTGTTTAATGGACAAGATATTATCATATATTCCGGATTCGATTTTGAAATTTAAAGTGAGCACTGATAAACGTGTCGCGATACAAAGCTCAAATAATCTTGCGCCGGTCATTGATCTGCAATTTCCGGTGTCGGAGCCGTTTGCCCGTCTGATGGGACGGTGGATCATAGAGTGCAGGAAAAATACAATACTCATGAGGGAGACGGATTTGAGGGCCAGAGATGACTGTATCGTCCTTTCATTCCAGCAGCCGGAAATTAATGTTGAAGTAAAGTATTCGGATGCGGAAGGCAGCAAGACTGTAAAATTGAAAAAAGTGGATCGGCTGGACGTCTATCCGCGTGAAGTTGGAAAGGTCAAGGTTCAGATCCGTGATCAGTCTCCGGACAGCGGCGAAAGTGAGAAGAAAGTGGAATATATCCCTGTAGAAGATCCCTCGGGCCAGAATAATGACACAGAGAATACCGCAGAGCGTGATATCGCTGCGGAAGATAGCGCCTGGCAGGAAACTGCACCGGAAGAGGGAACTGCTTCAGCGGAGGATACTTTCCGGATCCGGCAGTTGAAAGAAGAGCTGGAAAGAGAAAAAGACACTGTAAAACGTCTTCAGGAAATCCTTGCCGTACGTCTGGATGATGTCATGCAGACACTTACTCGGGAAAAGCAGATCCTCAATTCCGAGAATCAGTCAAAACAGCAGACTCTCGAGACACTGAATGATGAAATCGGGCGCCTGAAGAAGGTCTCTCAGGATACGGAAGCCCGGATCGCTGAGACAAACAGTGAAATCAATGCTGCCAATGAGGGAATCCGGTCCGGCAGGGATGAATTAACCGGCCTGCATGAGCAGTTAAGCAAGCTGAATGAGCAGCGTGAGTTGGTCGAGCTGGACTGTGATGCGGCAAAGAAGCAGGCGGAAGAATTAAAGACTCATATTCATTTAGACGCAGAAACGGTGGCTTTGCTGGAAGAGGGAGACAGATTAAAGCATGGGACGGTTTCGAAAACTCTGGAGGAGATGGACAGAGAAATAGAAAAGGCAGAGAAACGGATAGCCTTTATACTCAAATTTCGGTCGAAATTCAATCAGATCGTCGAGGATGCGATCTTCAGCGGTGATGGAACGATATTAGCTGGTGATGAAGCGGGAGGAATTACAGATGGCGTCGGAAGCACAACTCCGTCGGAGAATACATGAGCTGCAGACACAAATAGAGTCCCTGCAGCATCAGAATGAAAATTTCCAAAATGATATGTCGCGGCGGATGAATGAAAGATTTAAGGCATTAAAAGCAGAGTATGACAGGGCGCTGGCCCGTCAGAAAAATGAGACGGACGAGCTGTATGCCGCAAGGATCCGGACATTTCAGGAGAAGACGGTCAAAGAAATGCGGCAGCAGTACAGATCATTGGAAAGAGAATCAGCCCGGATCTCGAAAATGCAGGCGGAGAAGATCGATGAACTCAGTGAGTGCAATGAAGAACTTCGGTCGATTCTTCAGCGGATGAAAGCCCATTCCGAGGAGGCTGACAGAGGCCATAGAATGTATGCGGATTCACTGATGGAGCAGCTGAAAGAATGTCGGAATGATGTAAGCGCTACGCCTCATGAATTTTTCTATAAGGGAGAATTCGAGATCATTGATTCTCATGCGGAACAGATTCAAGATGAGATCGAACAAGAGATGTATCAGGCAGCTTCAGCAGACGCAAGCAGTGTGATGATGGAGTTTGACCTTCTTAAGACAAAAGTCGAGCAGGCCCTGCATGAATGGATGCAGGCATTTCGGGATTATGCGGGAATCGTCCGCGGAATATCCGAAAGGATTGAATTGCTGGAATCTCATCCGATCCGGACCGCTACCGGTACATTTACGATGAATCCTTATGAATTGAATTTCTGGAGCAGCGGCACTTATTTGCCTTATAAGCAGAAAATTCGGGAGGCTGTGCAGATGATTGAAGAGGTGAAGAAGGAAGGGGCTGCGGATTATTTAAAAGGGCAGAGAGGGCGGCCGAGGAAGGGAATTTTTTCAAAGGTTGCGGAAGCCCATAAGTGGGATGATGAACTGGCGGGGATAACGAACTGCATTTTGAGCGAAAGGACGCTTTCAGATGAGCGGTGGGCAGCCGCAAGGCTTGTCTCGGCGCAATTAAAGGAGGTCGGATATCGTGTGGTAAAGAAGAGATATCGCGAACCTGATGAAAGTGTGGAAAATACGGAATGGTATCCGAAAGATAAAAAATTCCGTCAGAATCCGCTGGACAGTTTTGAGCTGGTAGAAACGATCCAGGGAATCGATCTGCTCCATATCACATTCGTGCCGGTAAGGGAAAATGGAGTCGCGGTACGCAATGAATGTATGGTTTCTCTGACAGCAAAAAGTCTGCAGGATATGATGTTGATAAGAGACGTTATTGAAGTGAACATCCAGAGAGTCAGGGCAGCAGCCCCAAATATGAACGTGGCAGGCGCTGCTGTCGGCGGAGCGCAGCTTGCAGCGGAAGAGCAGAGCAGGAAAAAAAGCCCGGATCCAAAGGCGCAGATCCGGTATCTGGAAAGGAAATATCATTGATCAGGAGGTGCTTTAAATGAGTGGAGAAGCAGGAGGCGTACTTATCGGAGGCGCGATCGCACTGGCAGTTGCTCCCGTGGTGATCGCTGGAGCGGCAGTGGTGGGGCTTGCGTATGGAGCAATAAAGGTCGGCGGATTTCTGGGCAGACATGCGCTGGATTATGCGGCGGAGAGAAAGCGTGAAAAAGAGCTGGTTGTAGGCCAGTGCAGTACACAGTTGGACTCCCTGTACGAACAGATGAGATCCATTGTCCGGGATGAGACGAATGCACATACCAGATATGCGGAAGAGATGGACAGAAAGTTCAATGCGATCGGCATGGAACTCAAATCAGTGCAGAATGCACATCCTTCAGCAGAAGAATTAGACAAAAAAATGACTGCCAGCCGAAATGCCATACAAAGTGAACTCGGGGGAAGAAGCGCTGCGGTTCGGAAGGATATTATTGAAGACGGACAGAAGAAGCTCTCTGAATGTGTCGAGATGATCGACAAGAGTAATGCGGAGAAAAGCGGGATCGTCCAGTGGGCGGACAAAACCGCCGCGGCGACCGCCCTGCAGAAATCAGCGGCGGCTGATATGCTCCGGGATGCGGAGGCGTCATACAGAGTTCTGGATTCGATGGCAAAGTCGAGCCGAGACAGAGCATTTCATGATCAGGTCAGAAATGTCCGGGCCTCGTTGAACAGAGCAAGGGCGATGATGGATCAAAATATGTATCAGGCCGCTTACTCCAACGCAAGGACTGTAATCCGTGAAAGCGCGATGCTTGCTTCTGAGCATGTGCAGGATGAATTAGAGATGGATATGCTTGTCATGGAACTGCGGGCAAGAGCGGAAGGACTTTGCGAAGAGATGAAAGCACAACGGTACTTTGAATTCCGCGACGAGACAAAGCAAAATAAAAAGATCGTAAAAGTGGACCTGAATAATTTCAGTCAGGGGAAATACAAACAAATGATCACATCCCTTCAGGAGATGATCACGAACCTTGACAAAGGGGTATCCTGTTCAAATGCATATGAAGTGATGCGGCAGATGGAGCATTTTGACCAGAAAATGGAACCCGAGGCCAGACATATTATCGAGTATTCCCGGAAGATTATGAAGGGTTACTATGACAGGCTGCATGTGCTGGAAGTTGTGGCTGATTTTATGACAGAGCAGGATTATAAAATGGATTGGGCTATGCCGGTCGGCGGCGACGCCAGCCAGAAACTTGTAGTCCATTTCATTCAGAAAATGACCGGAAATACGGTTTCGGTCACCCTTGATAATGACGTGGAATCCGGAGATATCGCCAAAATGGCAATGGAGGTACTGACATTCTACAGCAATGGCAGACCGGTTACTGAAACTGAGAAAAGGGAGCTGCGAGAGCATCTCAATGAAGCCCTGAATAAAGCCGGATTATCAGGCAGTCTGGGATGTCAGGGGAATGTGGACCAGCCTTCCGGACAGATCGAAATGAATCAGAAGGAAGCAGTAAAAAATATGCCGACAAGAAGTATTGTTTAAGAGTTGCTGAGAGAGAAAAAAAGATGAAGACTTTTTTTGAAATGAATATTTCGAAAACAAAGACATTTGTTTTATACGGAAATCTGCAGGATACGATATGGTGTCCGGACCTGCTACCGAGGGATATAGAGCATTATCTGGTAAAATTACTGAAGAGCCGGGGATATGAGCATATTGTTTTCTATGGTGAAGCTGGGACAAAAGGCGCCTATTGTCTGGATGAGGAAAGCGCGCGGTTTTTCTTTTCTTCAAACAGGGATATCCCGCTTCCTCAAGCTATCTCAGAGGAATCTGAACAAAGGATGGAAAAGAAGACGGAAGGCGAAGAAACAGCGGACAGCAGTGCCCGCGAGTATGCGCAGAGAGAGACGGACACGACCGGTTCACAGGTCAGCGATGTGTTGGAAGGGCTGTTTGATGATCCGGATATGGACGATGAGTATGAATACTCCCCGGGGGATATCAGCGCGTCGGCTGCTCCATCAGAGCCGGCGTCATCATCCGGCGCAGCGGTATCGTCAGGTGAAGCGGTATCCAGCGTGGCGTCGTCAGCAGGCACAGCCGAAGGAATTGGTGCATTTGGTACCGGTACATCCGCGATGTCGGAACATTCTTCGCCTGTCATGCCCATACGAAGAGTAAGATATGCATACCGTGCTCAGACAATGAGCGAATTCTTACAGAAGATCCATCCGCTGATGCTGAAAAAAGAAAGCCGTATGGCAGTGGTATTTTATAATATTCTGACAACGGACATTAAAAGTTCTAATCTCAGAGATGATATCCTTGATATCTGGGAAAAGAACAGCCGAGGAAATATCTGCGTAATGCTTTTTCCGGAAACTTTGTACAATGAAGCGGCTCTTGAAAACCGAATACGGCAGTTTGGTCTGGAAAGTAAATTCTTAAGGCAGGATCCCGGCTCGAATCGGTTCAGCCCTAATCCGATCAATTGCCTTAAAATCGCCCGTCCGGCAGCGGATGAGATCAAACATATGCTCCGCTATCTGGCTCTGATTGGAGATGAAAAAGGGAAAAAGATAAAGTTTAAATATTCTGAACTGGACAGTCTGGCCGAGCAGATCAGGGACGCTTCAGAAAAGTATTCCCAGAGTCTGAACCGGGAATTTGAGTATATGTCTGAGATTTACCGGCGCTTTGAAGATTACTTGGATCAGGAAGAAACGGATCAGAATCCGAAGGATAAAATATTGACTTCGGAAACTGTTGCCCAGATATATGGAGTGCCCGGTGTGAAGTCTGTACCTCATACAAGCAGGGAAAAAGACGAGGAAATGAAAGCGGACTGGGCGGTCGAGAGGGTATCTGCCAAACTCCCGGATACGGAACCGGAGAAGACTTTGGACGAGCTGTTGGACGAGCTGGATGCTTTGATCGGCTTGAATCAAGTGAAAAATGAAGTCCGCAGCCTGATAGCCGTACAGGAGGCGAACCGCTGGAGAAAGGAACATGACCTGCCGACTGTTTCCACAAGCCTGCATATGGTATTTACGGGAAATCCGGGAACCGGCAAAACCACGGTAGCTCGCCTGATCGGTCAGATATACCGCGCCATCGGCGTGCTGTCTCGGGGGCATATGATCGAAACAAGCCGGGAGGATCTTGTCGCACCGTATGTAGGACAGACTGCAATCAAGACTCGTCAAGTCATTGAACGGGCAAAGGGCGGCGTATTATTTATTGATGAAGCATATACATTGAGCGAAGGCGGCGAACATGATTTCGGAAGAGAAGCGATCGACACTCTGGTAAAACATATGGAGGATAACCGAGGGGATTTCGTCGTTATAGTGGCAGGATATCCTGATAAGATGCATACCTTTATCGATTCGAATGAAGGTCTGCAGTCAAGATTTACGAAGTATGTGAACTTTGAAGATTATTCCGTTGAAGAAATGATGGAAATTTTAGCCGGTATGTGTGAGAAAGAGCAGTATATCCTGACGGATGTTGCCTCCGTTCAGGCGCGTGTGGTCATGCAGAAGGGGAAAGATCTGGGCGGAAGGAACTTTGGAAACGGAAGATATGTGAGGAACGTCTATGAAGATGCTGTCGGCAGGTCAGCGGTCCGATTGGCTGATATGGATACGATCACGGCACAGGATGCCAGCACTTTCGAGCCGGAAGATTTCGTACTTCCTTCAAACATAAAAGATAGGGACGCTTCAGAAGAAGAAAAGACTACAGAAGAGCTGCTTAAAGAACTTGATCAGTATATCGGACTGACAAAGGTGAAGACACAGGTGCGAAAACTCATCAATCAAGTCAGGATGAACCGGAAACGGGCTGAAAGGGGAATCCCCGTGACAAAGACAAGCCTCCATCTCGTATTTACAGGGAATCCCGGTACCGGTAAAACGACAGTGGCCCGTATTCTGACAAAGTTGTACAAGTCCATAGGTATACTCAAGACCGGTCAGCTTGTAGAGGTAGGAAGAGAAGATCTGGTAGCCAAATTTGTAGGGCAGACGGCCCAGAAGACGAGGGAGGTATTGGATCGTGCTCTGGGAGGCGTGCTTTTTATAGACGAAGCATACACTTTAGCTTCTAATACGTCGGATAATGATTTCGGACAGGAGTCGATCGATACGATATTGCGGTATATGGAGAACCACCGGGACGAGATCGTTGTGATCGTTGCGGGATATCCTCATGAGATGGAGCGGTTTATTGAATCGAATCCGGGACTGGAATCAAGATTTACCACTACGATCGAATTCGAAGACTATTCCTTAGAGCAGTTAATGGAGATCCTTGAACTGCAGTGCAGGAAGGCCGGATATATTATGACGGACGGAGCCGGAGAGAAAGCGCAGGAGCGGCTCCGGTATGAAAAAGCCGCGAGCAGCAGCAATTTTGGAAACGGCCGCGTCGTTCGAAATGTTTTTGAAGCAGCGGTCCTGGAACAAAATGACAGGATCAGTACAATAGAAAATCTGACGGATGAAGAAATGATGACGCTGACAGAGGAGGATTTCCGATTCTCGGAACCAGCCGAGAAGACATATTGGTGAAATATCTGATGTTAGCCGATAATAGGGATCATGTCAATGTATACTCTCTTCTGTAAAGGATGAAAGGGGGCGCAGTGTTATGCTTGGATTTTTTGACTGGCGCAGTGACCGGGACGAAAGAAAGAGGGAGGGCTTCTGTTCTGACAATCTTAACGAGGTCCTTGGCGCGGCGCTGAAATATTCGAAAAGAAATCAAGCTGTACTTATCTTATTGTGTGGAGATATCATAGATAATTATGACAGACTGCTGAATGATCTGGCGGTTCAGATGTATAATTCGGGTATTGTCGATGATACGAACATAGAAAAAAGGAAATTGCTTTCAATCTTAAGCAGTGATGAGCCGGTTGAACGTGTCGCGCAGGAATTGATCGGAAGAAGCGGCGGGAGCAGAAAGCTTCATTTTGTTAGCAGTTTTCATCAGATGGATTATAATAAGGGGAATGCGGGGTTGCTGATCAGGGAACTGCAGTCGGCAGTGATGAAAAACGAGATCGAGACTCCGTTAGTGCTGGAGATTCCGTTAGTAGTGTATCGTTCTGTGAAAGAATCATTTCCTGATCTTTTCGTGCAGTCTGTCTGCTATCGGAAAAGAATTCCGGAGCCGAAAAAAATAAGCCATACAAAAGAAAGCCAGAATGCAGCAAAAGAAGATCATGATGCCAATGCGAAAACTAAGGAGAAACGCCCCTGGTACACTCAGGATTTAGAACTCCTTAAGAAAGAGAAAGACGGGATGGTCATGCTGCTGAAGCACAGCAATTCCAAATTTGAAATTGCTGCAATGCCGCTCAGCAAAAGACTGTACTGGAAATTCTTGCTCCTGCACGAAGCAAGGGAGGTTGAATTTAAATTAGATCTGAGGGTCGTATATTCGGATAAATTCTCGGAGCAGAATCCGGCGGTCGGCGTTGTAATCATAAATGGAAACAAAAAACTGGAACGGGCCATCAGCAGAAGCAGGCGCTGCGAACAGACGATCCATGATGACGCTGAATTCCCTACTATATTTATGGTCGAAGGTATTTATAAGGAAAATAACAGATCTGCGGCAGCCGCGGCGGTAGAAGGTCTGGTCGTACTTTTGGACTCACTCCGTTTGCCGGATGTATTGTAGCGCAGAGCGCGGTTTACGCTGTAGCTTTACAAGGAATGTACAGCTCAACGGTTATGGAAATATATTTTCTGAAACAGGCGGATGTGATATAATCGATTTATAATATTTTACAGATTATATTGTAATCTGATATTTGCTGTAACTGTGAGACAGAGATTAATTACAAGGGAGGAATCAGAGATGTTGGTTTCAGGAATGTTTGCCGGAGAACCATTGACTCAGGCGGAAGAAATGAATGAGCTGGCGGATGCTCTGTACAATGGAGATACGATGACAGTTGACGAAGACGGAGTGGTCCATCTGCAGGGCGGCACGGAAGAAGTTGAAAATGGGGCGAAAATTCCAAAAGGAACTTTTGCGGGGGAATCGCTGACTCAGGCGGAAGAAATGAATGAGCTGGCAGATGCTCTGTATAATGGGGACAAGATGGTCGTAGACGGAGACGGGGTAGTCCATCTTGACGGCGGTACAGATTTAGTCGAGAACGGGTCTGCTATTCCGGAGGGGACATTTGCCGCATCAATTCCGTGTGATCCGGATCAGTGGTACAATAAGAACGACCACAGGCTTTTTCGCACGGAAGTTGCCGCGATGAAGCGTTTTTTCCCGAAAGCGGGCTTCGGTTTCATGAAGTCCACGGGAAATATGTACTGGGTAATTGATATGAAAGTCAGCCAGACGGGATTTGCGAAAACATGGCGTTTTATGCTTGTATATGATAAGAACCATCCTCACAATAACAGTTTCGGAGGATCGATCAAGGTATGTCCTATCCGTCCGAATGAAAAGGACATTAAGAAGATGGCGGATGATTACGGACGCAAGGGAGTGCCGCACCTTTTGCATGACTCGGGTCTGGGCACTTATCTTTGCACCAGAAGGTCGGAGGATGTGAAGGACGGCACAAGCGAAGCGAATACGGCAGTCAGTGTCGCCGGATGGGCAGCAGACTGGGCGCTTCATTTTGAGGTCGGCCTCCGTAATGATGAAGTGTGGAACAGATTCTGCGATGACGGGCATTTTTATTCATACAAAACATGTTTTCAAAATGATCCGCTGTGCGAGAATGCTAGTGCATACAACGATTACAGATGCGGGAAGTGTCCAAAGCGTTGATCCGGCGGCCATGTGCCGCACACTCCGGGTATGGCCGGGCGGTCCGGTAAAGCAGATCTGTCTGAGTATAAAGTGAATGCCGGATATGGAGGATGGAAATGAAATTTTATCGTGAACATATGAAATATATTGATTTTGATCTTAAGAACCCCAGATGTATTCACTGCTATATCAGTGACCGGGCATATGCATCTGTGATCACAGAGGTAATGACAAACGGACAGAATGAGACCGGAGGGGTCTTCTTAGGCTATATCATCAATCGTGCTTGGTATATAGTCGAATCCATCGACCCGGGAGTGGATACAGTGAATCAGGTCGCTTTTTTCCAGTGGGACACAGATTATGTAAATCATCAGGCTGACAGGCTGAGCAAGATCTACCAGAAGCCTCTTACGATACTTGGTTTCTGGCACCGCCATCCGGGAAGCATGGATTATTTTTCGGATCAGGATGAGTCTACAATCAGAAGCAATCTTGCAGAGCTGCGCGCAGGATTGCTGTCAATGCTTGTAAATATAGATCCGAAACTCCGGATGACATTTTATTATTGCTATGACAACAACATTATGCCAATCCGATATGATGTCGGAAATAAGTACTTTCCGGTGGAATTATTAAGATATGCTGATTCGGAAGAACTGTCACGAAGGGCATCCTTAAGCGGTCATCCGCTGGAAGTTTTTTATCAGCCGGTCGTTGACCTTGATGCGGTCGCTGCAAGGAAAAAGACACAGGGGCAGCATAATCAGCAGAAGTCCGGCCGGCCGGAAGCTGCCTGTCGGTCAGATAGGATGCCGGAAAATGCAGATGCTCCAAAGGCTCCTTCAGCCGGAGAGGATAGCTCTGCAGAGAAGAAGATTACAGAAGACACGATCAGAAAGATTGTGGAGATCGTTGTCGGGATAGAGGGAAATACAAAAGAACAGATTGATAATCTTGCAACAAAGGTAAACCATATTGAGACGTCTATCTCCGATATGTCGTCAAAGATGGAAACTGTTCTGAAAGAAGTGAGCAGTAAGCCTGAGGAGGGATCTGACGGAGAAACAGATCATAGAAATCCCGAGGAGGGCATGCAGATAAACAGTGAGGAAAATGGCAATGACTGAGAACGAAAAAGATGAGGATCGGATGGATGTGGAGTGTATGATGGACGATGACGTCCTTGCTTTTCTGAAGGAATATGACACGGGAAAGCCGCAGCCGGCGGATAAAATTATGGTTCCGGAAGTTCTTGCGGATATACAGGGATATGAAGGACCGTTATATGGCTATATTCGGAAAGATTCAGGGTATCATGTGATTATCGGATGGAAAGACAATGAGCCTGCGGATGTACTTAAGACAAGCCTGATCGGCTGGGTCGGGGACGGGGCTGCGGATCTTCCGGATCCTTGTATATGCGGTATCCGTGACAATGGGAAACTGTCTTTCTCCCTGAAGTCAGAAGAAAGTGGAGAAACAATTCCTCTTACTTCGGATATTTATACGATGAAACAGGATGTCTTCTCACGCAACAGCGGACTGATAGAGACGGATTGGATGGATGAGCAATGTGCGGTCATCTGCGGCTGCGGATCGGTAGGCAGCGGTATTGCATTACAGTTGGCAAGATCCGGTGTGGGGCGATTTGTTCTTGTGGATACAGACTGTATGGAAATACACAATGTCTGCAGGCACCAGTGTAATCTGACGGATGTCGGGCGGTATAAGGTGGACGCTTTGGCCGACAGGATATATCAGATCAATCCGCAGGCAGAGGTCAAAAAGTTTTATCAGAAGATACAGGATGTCCGGAAAGACCTGTATGAGGAATGGATCACGCCTGATAAGGCTGTCTTCATCGGTACGTGTGATAATCGTCTTGGTGATGCGTGTGCATGTGATCTCGCATATGATTTTGGCGCGCCTTTCGCGGCGCTTGGGTTTATGACGAGAGCCTGGGCCGGAGAGATATTTACCTGTCTGCCGGAGCGCCATGAAATATGTTATCGGTGTGCATTTAAAACCCAGATTGACAACAGTATTGCCCTAGAGCGCCGTAATCATTTCTATATCGGGGAGGAAGAGCTTGAAAAAGCCCATTTCGAGCCCGGTCTGGATGTAGATCTGGAATTTGGGATATCGCTGTTTGACAAGGTGGTTCTTGATATCCTTAACAGAAAAAATCCTGCTTATGTCCCGCGCCTTTATAATAAGATGTCTCAGTTTGTGATCTTTTCTGGTACGGATGACAGAACCTATGCGGATGAGTTTTGGAAAAAAGCCTTTCCTATACCGATCGCACTGAGAAGCGTACAGCTTTGCGAAAACTGCCGCAGATGCGAACATTGCAGGTGACAATCTGAGATAAAGCAAAGGGGCTGTATATTTCGTGAGAATGTGCAGTTCCTTGTATTTATACGGGTGCTTTTTGGGGGGGGATGTTAGAATTATGAATCGATTGATTCGATGTATTGCGGCTATTGCGGCATCATATTTGCTGATATATGGAATAAACAGTATTGCAGGATATGAATCATGGTGGCTTTCATTGATCATTTGCGTATCCTGCGGATACCTGATCATTTATCCGGGGCGTTCCTATCATACGGAAGAGCGCACGCTCAGGCGGGAATATATAATTGATCTTCACAATAATAAGATCGGAGATCAATTTCTGCCGTCAAAATACCCCAATTATAAAAAGGAACACTCGGGATATGACGGGAACGATTATATGTCGGAATCAGGTGCGGTTATTTGTACAAAATATGTTGATTCAAAACAGAATGTCAGAGTGAAAGACGGAGGGATTGCGATACATTTATTTTGTATTTTAATCTGCCTTTTCGCATTCCTTTTATGGTCATCCGTCATTTCTACAGGACAGCTGGCGGAATTATCTGAGAGCCACAGTAAGATCTTGGCAGGAAATTTTCAAGGTTTTTTCGAGAAAGGCACAGAAAGTTTCTTTGCAAAACTGGGAACCCTGTCTCAGATCATGGGGACACATATTTCGGATTTGTTTTCCAGACTGACCGCCGGATTGACGGAAGTACGATTCAGCCCGGCTGAGCTGGGTAGTAATTTCATGCAGGGATGGCAGGAGATTATATCCAGAGTCATAGAAAATATAACCGGAATATTCGGAGATATCAAAAACGTATTTTAGGAAAGGATAAGACGATGTTTTTTAATATTTCGATTAAAATCGCGATTGTTGTCAATATTATTGCTATCATTTCCCATGTGGCGGTTTGTTTTACAGACACTACTTCAAACAGGTCCGGGCAGTTTAGAGAAATTACAAGGCAGTGCAGATGGATCGGTCTTTTGTATTTTATCTTTGCATGGTTCATGGGGGACGGCAGTCTGGTTTCGTCTGGAAGGACGACTTATGAACAGGTCGCTTTTTGGATGCTTGTAGCTTCAATTGGCTGGTTGATTGTTTTTGCGGTCACATTGCTTTCCAGATTCCGTGGAAAAGGCGATGTGTTAGGCTCCAAAGCCCTTATGATGGGTGTATTGTATTTCCTTCTGGCATATTTATTGCATTAATAAATTAAAAGTATACAATCTCCTGTCTTTTAGGATTGTTATGATTAGGTGAAATAACTTTATATCAAAAATCTTTCTGGTGAGTCAATCATTTAAAAGATTATTTTTTACAACTTCTGAATACCTAGTACCGTGTCATAATAGTTCTTTTTTAGAACTAACGCATTTCCTTTAAGCAATAGTAGAGGTTTAATCCTGTCATATACAGAGAGTTTAATCCTGCTCAGACTAAGAATATTATCCTCGTTGAAAATATATATTTACTATTTGCTTTGGGTGATAGAAATAGAAAGTTCTTGTATGAGTGTCTTAATTTCAAGATATTCTTCTGCAAGTTTATTGCTCTCATTAATTTGAATATAAAAACACGTTGACAGAAGCCTTCAGAAGTCCGGGAATATATTTGAATTTGTCGGATAGTATATTATTATAGCAGATGAAAATTGTACGATTAGGCTATTAAATGATTCTAATCATGACAAAGTAGCCGAATTGATACACTATATAAATCCTTGGACCTGAGAAAGAATATGTGAAGTAGAAAATTAATAATCTTAAAAAGTTTAGTAATACATTGTATTATAAGCCTTTTTCTCTTGGAAATACGAGGGGGTTAATAACTAATTCCTTCCAAACACAAAGAAAGGGGCTTTTTTATATGGGATATGCAAGAAAAGATGTAGAAGCGACAAAGAAGTATCAGAAGAAATTTGTCAGGTATCAGGAAGGGGCAGAGAAATACAGTCTGGGACTGACAAAATTTCAGGCTCTGGCTAAAGAAGCAAAAGCGGTATACAAGATTGACAAAGTCGCTCTCGTTAATTGCGAGATTTTTGAAAAATATCTTGAAACATTTAGAGAGTATTGATCAGCTTCAAAGAAGGACTCCGATAAGATATTGCCTGTTGACATACTGTCATACAAAAAGTATAATATGCAGTATAGGAGGTATGAAAGCAGCCATGGCTAAAATGGGAAGACCGAAATTACCAAATGCAAAAAAGAAAGTTCTAAGCATACGTGTGTCTGACCAGTTATATGCACAGCTGCTGGCATACGCCGAAAAACACAAAATGACTACCACCGATGTTGTTTTACGTGGGGTGGAAACTTTTATTTCCAGGCAGGATTAAGAGAAGAGTCCTTCTTTCATTATGAGAGGAGGAATGCATCATGGCGAAGACAAGAAAAGACCTGCGAGGAAGGTCGTTAAGAAAAGGAGAGGTGCAGAGGCAGTCAGATAAGCGTTATATGTATACTTACAGAGATCCGCTTGGACGACGCAAATATATATACGCAATGGATTTGGCAGAGCTGAGGGAAAAAGAGGCAAAGCTTATGAAAGATCAGCTCGATGGTCTTGACTTATATGTTGCTGGGAAGGCAAGTCTGAATGATACATTTGACCGGTATATGTCGGCAAAATATAATCTTCGGGAATCTACCAGAAGCGCATATGAGTACACATATGACCATTATATAAGGGAGACATTTGGAAGAAAAAGAATTGCTGAAATAAAATATTCCGACGTCCTGCAGTTTTACTATTATCTTCTGAATCAGAAAGAGATATCTTTGGGAACATTGGATTCTATCCATTGTCTTCTTCATCCTACATTTCAATTGGCGGTAAGAGATGAAATCATCCGTAAAAACCCGACAGATGGAGTGATGAAGGAAATCAGCCGTGAGTCTGGAAAAAACAGAGGTGTGCGGCATGCATTAACAGTACAGCAGCAGAGAGTATTTATGGAATATATCGCAAACCATCCGATTTATTTTCACTGGTGGCCTATGTTTACGATTTTACTTGGAACTGGCTGCCGTATTGGAGAGGCTCTCGGGTTACGCTGGCAGGATCTTGATTTTGAAAACCGTGTGATCAGTATTAATCACAGCTTGGTATATTATCAGACCAGAGATAGTAAAAAATGTATGCTTCGAGTATCACTGCCTAAGACGGAAGCGGGAATCAGAACAATCCCTATGCTTGATATCGTTAAAGACGCTTTTGAGATGCTCTACGAAGAGCAGGAAGAAAATGGATTTAATGAAACAGAGATAGATGGGATGACAGGATTTATTTTTTGCAACCGCTTTGGCGGTGTGCCTAACCCACAAACTGTCAATCATACAATCAAGCGTATATTAAATCAGTATAATGCCGATGAGGTGGTCAGAGCCAAGAAAGAGAGAAGGGAACCAATCATTCTTCCCGATTTCTCCTGCCATCATTTGAGACATACATTCTGTACAAGACTTTGCGAACATGAAACGAACCTGAAAGTTATCCAGGCCATCATGGGACATAAGAACATAGAAACCACGATGGACATTTACGCAGAAGCAACAGAGGAGAAAAAGCAGGAATCATTCGAGAATTTAGCAGCTAATTTAGATATCTTTTAAGAAGGGCTCATGAATTCGAGTTTGACAGCACTGCTTTGGTATTACAGCAAATTGACAACAAAATGAAGAAGAACATGAAGAATTGTATAGGGTTATGAATTTCTGAAATACGGTACTATGAGTTCAGGCAATGGGAAATAAGTGATCACGAAGTGATTTTGAAATATTTCCCGACCATGAAGTCGCAGGGAGCTGCGAAGAATGCGGCTAACAACGCGTCACAGTCTGCTCCGGCAATGGCAAAAGCGACGAAACTGGATCTCTCCAAGGTGAAGATCGAGCCGCTGTTCGAGGATATGATTGACTTTGACACGTTCAGCAAGTCTGACTTCCGTGCTGTGAAGGTAAAAGCCTGCGAGGCAGTGCCGAAGAGTAAGAAACTGCTGAAATTTGTTCTGGATGATGGAAGCGGCAAGGATCGTGTGATCTTGAGCGGAATTCATGAGTATTATGAGCCGGAAGAACTGGTGGGCAAAACCTGCATCGCCATCACGAACCTGCCGGCGAGAAAGATGATGGGCATCGATTCTGAGGGAATGCTGATCAGCGCCGTGTATGAGTACGACGGCAGAGAAGGCTTAAATCTGCTTATGGTGGATGATGAGATTCCGGCAGGAGCGAAGCTGTACTAAAGATAAGAAAGTCCGTCAGATTTGACAGCAAAAATTCATTTTGACAACAAATCTAAAGAGAATCACGAATTATCATGAAACGTGGTGAAGAGTTGTCATTCTTGAATCATATCGGAAAAACGATGGTTTGGGCACTCTTTGAAAAAAATTTTTCAAAGAGTGTTTTTTTACTTTATAGGATTAAGATGTCAAAAGACCTATCTAAAAGTTGACTTTTATATTAAAACAATAAATTAGTTTTTTGGGAGCTTTATAGATATTTTGTACAAAAAAACGAGATTGAAAAATATTAAGGAGGAATCAATAAGTGTATTTACCTCTTGCCTATGTAGAGAGATATAGTATTTTAACAGAATTGTATTGTAATCAAGAGCATTGTGATTGTGAGCCTGAGATCTTACTAGATATGATTTCAGATGAACAATGGGGAACGGACAAATATTCAGGACCAAACAAAAATAATTATTTTTCTACATACGATATGATGGATAATAATTTTTTTGTTATGCATGTACTAAGTGCTTGTTTTGCGGTTGCTGGATTTGCTGGAATTTGGAAATATAATAAAGTGGTATATGAGCCAGATTATGATTTCTCAAAGGCACTTTTGGGGACGAATAAATTAAGAGTATATCCAGAATTGATTAAGCATATTCCATTTAATACATTTTATTTAGATTTTTCTAAAAATGGTCTTTTTGATTATGAGGGCTTTTTTGTTCAGGTAAAAGTATATGATACAGGTACAATAAGAATAGTCTCTCTTCCAACAGAGAATAATTTTTCTAATATTCCTGCAGAGAAATATGAAACAAATCCTAGCGTATATGCAGATGCATTTTGGATAAGTTCTGAAAAATTTAGCGTTGAAAATGGTATGTATTATTTTGACTTTGATCTTAATAGGGATTTTATAAGGACTTCAGACAGTTATAACACTCAATGGTTTATTGGGGGATTGAGCAAGTTTAGGCTGTTTTTATTACAATTTCTAATGTATTTGTCTTCAAAGGAACCAGATATTAGATATTAGAGAAAGTCCAGATACGGTTAATACCTATAGACCTTCGGTAACTATAAAAAATAAATATTCTGAAATTCGTAAGTGGGATATAGGATGCAGATATGGAGAAAAAATAAGGTGTTTTGATAAAAATAGATGTTTTCGAGTTAATACTGCAGGATATAGCAGTCAAAGTTCTAAGCGTCCACATATTAGGAAAGCACATTGGGAACGTTATCACATAGGAAAAGGGAGAAAAGACATTATTTCAAAATGGAAGGAACCTGTCTTTATTAATGGAGATTACAATGACATCACTACAAATATCCATGTAGTAACTAATAAAGAAGCAGAAGGTTCTGCAGGCGAAGAACTCATCAAACGTTATCTAATATCAAAAAACATTATATTTCGTAAAGAATATTATATTAAAGAAATCCGAAGAAGGTACGATTTTTCTTTTGAATGGAACGGCAGATTAGTTTTTATTGAATTTGATGGAGAACAACATTTTAAGCCAATCAATCGATGGAAAGGCAAAAAAGGTTATGAGGAAAGAAGAAAAGCTGATATAGAGAAAAATCTGTATTGTCGCAAAAACGGTATCCCGCTCTTGAGAATTCGATTTGATCAGGCCTATTTAATTCCCGATATGATAAATGACTTTTTGAAAAATAATGAAAAATACTATCAACAATTTAATACATACCTTACAGATGATAGCTACTATAGCCTTTGTAAATAAACAGATTATATGATCGTATTTTCTAGCAAATAAGGCCTGTTTTTCTGTGATTTGAATAATTGCGGGGACAGGCTTCTCATCAAAGAAGAAGCCTATCCCCACTTCTGATTAAAAGAAAGTCTCCTTATAAGGGCTACATTTTTTGTATCTCCAAGTGATATCTAATTGTTTATTGTTTATCTTCCAGTGCTGCCAAAGGTACCGTTCTTTCTCTGTTTTCCATGTTCAAAAACAAAGTCTGCAATAACGAGCGGTGTAATAATAAGCTGTCCGATCCGTGTATCCTTCTTCATGAGATGCTCGGAATTACTGACATTGCTGATAATCGCATGGATTTCTCCTCTGTAACCTGAGTCAATCGGCGGAAGTTCGCAGATAAGCCCCTTTAGTGCCATACTGCTCTGTGGAAAGACATATCCGGCGAATCCATCCGGTATTTCAACCCCATATCTCAGAGGGATTTTCATAATCTCGCCGGGTTTAATTCTACAGTCAAAGGGTATAAATACATCAGCGCCGGCATCGTTTTCATGAGGCTGAAACGGACATCTTTCTTTTGTAATGCCAAAATCGATCAGTCTTATTTTCATGCATTTTCACCTCCCGTAAGGCCAGGATAATCTTTTAAGATAATATCAGTCGGAGTCGCGGACCTGGGAATAGGGATCCCGCAGCTCATTTTTCCTTCAAGACATTTACCCCTCTGACAGAACGGCCCTGTCTGTTCTGGAAGAAAAAGAGTCGGACTGAGATTATATAAATCCTCCCAGATATTTAGAACTACTATCCGCATTTCGTCTGTATTTCGGCGGCAGGCTCTCTGG